>Ga0302226_10000536_pt1 | contig 31527 bp, 28 predicted proteins | sample II_Palsa_E3_3_FD_193524 | JGI IMG/M metagenome (GOLD analysis project Ga0302226, IMG submission 193524) | Peat permafrost microbial communities from Stordalen Mire near Abisko, Sweden - II_Palsa_E3_3 | ecosystem: Environmental > Terrestrial > Soil > Palsa > Peat permafrost | place: Sweden...
GGATAGCACCGCGTGATGCCGGTGCCGAGGACAGCGATGGTCCGTCCTCCGCTGTCCAGGGCGGCCTGGTGGGCGGCGGTGTCGATGCCCCGGGCCAGCCCGGAGATAACCGTGACGTCATGCCCGGCCAGCAGCTGCGACAGCCGCGCCGCCTGCTCGATGCCCGATTCAGAAGCTTTCCGGGCTCCGACCACGGCCACCGACCATGTGTCGTCCGCGGCCAGGTCGCCCCGGTAGAACAGGAACGGCGGGAGGTTGGGGATCAGCCGCAGGTTTGCCGGGTAGTCCTCGTCCAGCACGGTGACGAGCCGCGCGCCAGCCTGGGCCGCCGCTTCGGTCTCGGCCTCAACCCGCTCGGCGAGCGGTGCTGGCTCCCTGATGCCGCGGCGCAGCACCTGAACGGAACGCTTCGCGGCGACGGACGTCTCGAAGATGTGCCCCGACCAGAGCGCGTCCAGGCCCTCCTCGAACTGTGCCTGCCGGGCTACCAGGCTCCAGTCGACGCTGGTGCCGTCGACGCGGATGGCACACAGGGCCAGTAGCTGCCGCTGTCGCTCCGTTACCGCCACGCTACTCCCATTTACCGAACGTACGTTCGCACCCTGTAGCAACTATCGCAGCGAGTCTGGCATAACTCAAGGCGCCAGGCCGGCCTCTCGATTTCGTCTTGCAGTTCGACGCCGGTCATCCCGGCGAGGCTGAACAGATAAACTGCGATATCCGTTGGCTCCTCACTGGCATTTTCATTGCCTTACGCCAGCATCGAACGCCTCGGCGATCCTGTTCCTCCGGCTAAAGCGCGCCGCACTGGCTCAAGCCTTTCCCTTACGATGGCGGCTGCGAACGCACGCTACAGCGATAAGCATGTGGATTGCCAGTGCATAAGCTCGGCATGAGTGTGGATAACTGGCTCCGCTGAGACGTTCGCATGTGCATAACTCAGCCCGACTGCCAGCTAAGACCCCATCGGCGTCCTGTGCAGTATCCAGGTCGGGTGTGGACCAGATCCAGTCCGCAGAATTTCGCGGCCACCCGCCCGCCATCACGTCACGTCCCAGCGGGGGCCATGCCGTTCCATGAGCCGGTTTCTATCAGCAGCACCAGCCGGCACCGGCCGCGAACCGCCATTTGCTCTGGCGCAGCAAAAGCGCTGAGCCGCGCTGCCCCATAAGACAGCGCGCATACCGGGCAAGAATGGGATCGGATCGATATTCTAATATGCTTCCTGAATTAAATATTCTGTCGTATTGTGAGGGAAAGATTTGCTTAAGCGCTGGTAATGTCTGGCGAGTGACCCCAGATAGCTCCAGCTTGCATGTCACGGCCCAGGACTGGCCGTACCGCGACCTGGACACCCCGCTGACCGGCGTGCTGTGCCGGGACGAAACGCTGCCCGGCGTCCGGCCGGGCATCGTGCTCATCCACGGAGGCGCTGGGCTGGATGAGCACGCCCGCGAGCAGGCCAGCCGTTACGCGGCACTTGGATATATCGTCCTCGCCTGTGACATGTTCGGGGATGGCATAGCAGGCAATAGGGATCGTGTCATCCGCTGCCTCACCACGCTGCGGGATGACCCGCCGCTCATGATCCGCCGGGCGCAGGCGGGCCTGGCTGCCCTTGCGCGTTGCCCGGGCACAGACGGGCGCTTCGCGGCTATCGGCTTCTGCTTCGGCGGGCTGGCCGTCCTCACGCTCGCCCGATCGGGTGAACCCATCGCAGGTGGGGTCAGCATCCACGGGAGCCTCGCCACCAGCAGGCGAGCGGAACCCGGCACGATCCGCGCCAGGCTGCTCATCTGCCATGGCGCTCTGGACCCGCACGTGCCGCTCAGCGATGTCACGGCGTTCGCCGAGGAGATGAACGGGGCCGGCGCGGACTGGCAGCTGATCATGTACGGCGGCGCGCTGCACGGCTTCACCCACTCTCATGCTATCCCGGGGGCAATTCCCGGGGTCGCCTACGACCCGCTGGCCGACACCCGCTCATTCGCCGCCGCCAGCAGTTTCCTCACGGAGATATTCACCGGAAGCCGGGATCAGCCGCAGCAGCCGGGTGCCGAGCTGAGCTGAGGCTCAGCTGGGGCAACGCTTCGCTGCCGGACGAAAGCGTCGACCACGTCCTCACGACCTGGACGCTGTGCACGATCTCCGACGTCGGCCAGGCCCTGGCCGAAGTCCGGCGGGTGCTGCGTCCCGGTGGATCGGCTTCACCCGACCCGCGCCGGGTCGCGGCCATTGGATACGGTCAATTGCCGTCCGGAACCGCCGAAATTCAGCTCGCTGCCACCGCCGCCCAGGAACTGGCGCCCTCAGGCATCCGCGTCAATGCCGTCAGCCCTGGCTCCATCATGTTCCCGGGCGGTTCCTGGCAAATTTTCGCCCGCGAAAACCCCGATGATTTCGCTGCCTTCCAGGCCACCCAGCTCCCCTTCGGCCGCCTGGGACGCCTGTCGCAGGTCGCCGACGTGGTGACCTTCCTGCTGTCGGAGCGGGCCTCGTGGGTCACCGGGGCCAACATCGTCGTAGACGGCGGCCAGCGTTACCCCAGCGCCCGCCGGTTCGATTGACCCGCCGGTTCGATTGACCCGCAAACTCGATTAACCCGCGCCGGAGGCGCGGAACTGGCCGGGAGTCTGCCCGACGCGCTTCCTGAACACCCGGTTCATGTGGCTCTGGTCGGCGAAACCGCAGCTGGCCGCGACATCCGGCAGGGGAGCTCTGGTGCGGCTCAGCATCAGCCGGGCCCGCTCCAGCCGCTGCTGCAGCACGAACTCGTGCGGGCTGGCCCCGACCGACTGGCGGAACATGCGGGCGAAGTGGAACCGGCTCAGGGCCACTGAGGCAGCCAGGTCGTCCAGCGAGATGTTCTCGCCCAGGTGGGCCTCGACGTAATCCCGCACGGTGCGTTCCTGCCGGAACGTGAGCCCGTCGCTGTCGTCGGGCTCGCGGAACAGCACGTGCGCATGCCGGCGCAGGATGTGCACGGCGAGCTGGCACGACAGTGAGTCAACCAGCAGCCGGCTGCCCGCGCCGCCTTGCGTGGCCTCCGCCGCGATCGCCATGGCGGCCGCGTGGATCGCCGGGTCGTCGGCCTTGACCTCGTCGAGCAGTTCGACGTCCTCGACGTCGCGCTCGTACATCTGACGGCAGGTGGCGGCCAGCCCGTCCTGGCTCAGATAGACGTGCACGACCTCGATGTCCTCGGGCCAGACCCAGTGCGATTCGGCCGCCCGGGTCAGCAGCGAGACGTCACCAGGCCTTAAGGTCTCGCTGACCCACTCGCCGTCGACCCGGCGGCGCATGGCCGTGGTCCCTTGCCGGTAGGCGACGACAATGTAGTCCCGCATGGGCGGCACCGCCACGTCGGAGCCGGCGTAGCGGTAGCCGCGGACCGAGACACCGGGCCAGCCCTGATCCGGGCTCCGGACCGTCAGCTGCCCCGGCACCCAGGTGGGAAGTTCATCGGGACCGATCGGGCTTGTCGGCATCGTTGCCTCCGCGCCGGGCGTCCGCCCCCGAGCACCGCCGGCGCGCACGCGGCGACAGGAGTAGCTCGATGATAAACGGTATGGCGCAGGTCACAAAGGTGCCAGGGCGCCAGGATTAGCCCTGCCGCCGGGCGCCGCAGACGGCAAGCCCGCACGTTTGTCCAACGCCCGCGCAACCCCGTCCAAGTACTCCCGGCCGCCAGCGGCGCACACTACCGGCAGCCCTGTCGTCGACGGAAGGAAAGACGATGCCGGACGCACCCACCGCAGCTGCCAATTCTCATGCGCCCACGGCGTCCGCTGAATCCGGTGCGTCCGCTGAATCCGCCGGCTTGCCCGACCACGTCGACGCGATCATCATCGGCGCCGGGTTCTCGGGCCTGTACATGCTGCACCGGCTGCGCGATCAGATGGGGATGACCGCGCGGGTGATCGAGGCCGCCGGCGGCGTCGGCGGCACCTGGTACTGGAATCGCTATCCCGGCGCGCGCAGCGACTCCGACAGCTACATCTACTGCTACTCCTTCGACCGGGACATGTGGCAGGAATGGGAGTGGAGCGAGCGTTACCCCGAGCAGCACGAGATCCTCGCCTACCTGGAGCACGTCGCACAGCGGTTCGGCCTGTACCGCGACATCGAGTTCAGCACCCGGGTCACCGCGGCCACGTTCGACGAGGCGGCCAGCCGATGGACGGTGACCACCGACACCGGCCGCCAGTTCACGGCGCAGTTCGTCATCACCGCGGTCGGGGCCCTGTCGGTGTCCAATGTCCCGAAGTTCCCCGGCGCGGACACGTTCGCCGGCGATTCCTACCACACCGGCCTGTGGCCGCACGAAGGCGTGGACTTCGCCGGCCGGCGGGTCGCCGTCATCGGCACCGGCGCGAGTGCCGTGCAGGCCATCCCGCTGATCGCCCAGCAGGCGGCGGATCTGACGGTGTTCCAGCGGACGCCGAACTACATCCTCCCGGCCCGCAACGGCCCGGTGGACCCGGAGGTGAAGCGGACCCGCCAGGGGGACTACGCCGGCATCTGGGCGCGGGTCCGGTCCTCCAACTTCGGCTTCGAGCTGTACCTGCTGGACAAGGGCGCGCTGGAATCCTCCGACGAGGAGATTGAGCGCGAGCTCGCGGAGCGCTGGAACCAGGGCGGGTTCGGGATCTGGCTGGGCAGCTACCTCGACATCTTCTTCTCCGACGAGGCTAACGCCAAGGTCCGTAAGTTCCTGAACGAACGGATCCGGGAGAAGGTGCACGACCCGGAGACCGCCGAGTTGCTGACCCCGAAGGGCTACGCCTTCGGCTGCAAGCGCGTCCCGCTGGACTCCGGCTACTTCGAGACGTTCAACCTGCCGCGCGTTCACCTGGTCGACGTGAAGACCAACCCGATCGCGGAGATCACCCCGGCCGGGCTGCGGCTGACGGACGGCACGGAGTACGAATTCGACGCCATCGTCTATGCGACCGGCTTCGACGCGATGACCGGACCGCTCAACAAGATCGACATCCGGGGCCGGGACGGGCGGCTGCTGCGGGACAAGTGGGCCGACGGCCCGCACACCTACCTGGGGCTGATGAGCGCTGGATACCCGAACCTGTTCACGATCACGGGCCCGCAGAGCCCGTCGGTGCTGTCGAACATGCCGGTGTCGATCGAGCAGCACGTCGAGTTCATCGCCCGGATCATCGGCGCAGTGCGCGACCGCGGCGCGCAAGCCATCGAGCCCACGTCCCGGGCGGAGGACGCGTGGGTCGCGCACAACCAGGAGGTGGCGCAGGCCTCGCTGTTCCCCACGGCCGACACCTGGTACATGGGCGCGAACATCCCCGGCAAGCCGCGCGTCTTCATGCCCTACCTGGGCCTGGTCGGACCGTACCGCCAGAAGTGCGACGAGATCGCCGCGGCCGGTTTCGAAGGATTCGAGTTCACCGGCAGCACGGACAAGGAAGACGCCCTGGCATGATCGACAACCCGTTCTACTCGCATGAGTTTCAAGGCGACTACGAGCTGATCAGCGTCGGCCGGCTCGACCTGGAGGACGGCGGCTCGATCCCGGACTGCCAGCTGGCCGTGACCACGTGGGGCGAGCCGAATGAGGCCAGAGACAACGCGATTCTCATAACGACCTGGTACTCGGGTACTCACCAGATCTGGCGGGACGTGTACGTCGGCCCGGAGCATGCGCTGAACCCGGAGCGGTATTTCATCATCGCGGTCAACCAGATCGGCAGCGGCCTGTCCACCTCCCCGCACAACGCGGACGGCGCCAACGCCGGGCTGGCCATGTCGAAGTTCCCCCGGGTGCGGATCGGCGATGACGTGATGGCCCAGGAACGGCTGCTGCGCCAGCACTTCGGCATCGAGCGGCTCGCGCTCGTGGTCGGCGGGTCGATGGGCGCCCAGCAGGCGTATGAGTGGGCGGTACGGTTCCCCGACCAGGTGCTGCGCGCCGCCCCGATCGCGGGCACCGCGCAGAATACCCCGCATAACTTCCTGCTGGCCGAGACCATGCGGGAGGCGACCTGGTCCGACCCGGGCTGGAACGGCGGGGAGTACGCCTCGAACACCGACGTCGAAGCGGGCCTGAAGCGCCAGGCGCACATCTGGGGCGTGGTCGGCTTCTCCACCGAGTTCTGGAAGCAGGAAGTATGGCGCGCCCTGGAGTTCCAGACCAGGGAGGAGTTCATCGACGGTTTCCTGGAGCCGTACTTCACCGTGCTGGATCCGAACGACCTGCTCACGCAGTCCTGGAAATGGCAGCGCGGCGACGTGGCCCGGCACACCGGCGGCGACCTGGCCGCCGCCCTCGGCCGGATCACCGCCAAGACGTTCGTCCTGCCGATCGACGAGGACCTGCTGTTCCCCATCCGGGACTGCCAGCCAGAGCAGCAGCTGATCAAGAACAGCGAACTTCGGGTGGTCGAGGACGTGCTCGGGCACCTGGGCCTGTTCGGCGTCAACCCGGCCTACCTGCCGCAGATCGACCGCCACCTGGGCGACCTGCTCGCCATCGAGGTCTGACCGGGATTGCCTCGGACCGGCGCAGCCCGTCCGGCACTGGCGTGATCCCTACCGCACCTGACCTTTGACGGTTCTGGTCAGGGCTTTGACGGTTCTGGCCAGGGGAAGGCTACTGATGCCCAGCTGGCTTTTTCAGCACTGAACGGACGTACTCGGCGCTCGTCCGCACGTCGGCGACCGGCCCTTCCCCGGCAGGCTCCTCAGTCAGGATCGTGTCCTGCTCCAGCACGTACCAGCCGTCGTAGCCGCGCCGCCCGAGCACCGACACGATGGCCTCGACGTCCACGTCACCCGCGCCGAGCGGCCGGTACATCCCCTCCCGTACACCTTCGGTGTAAGTGATCCGCCCGGACCGGACCTTCGCCGCGATGGAGCCGTTGACGTCCTTGAGGTGGGTGTGCGCGATCCGGCCGGGCACCTGCCGGGTCAGCTCGGCCGGATCGGTCCCGCCGATCAGCAGGTGCCCGGTGTCCAGGCAGAGCGCGACCGACGAGCCATCCAGCACCCGCTGCACCTCGTGTCTGTTCTCGACCATGGTCCCGACGTGCGGGTGCAGCACCGCCAGCACGCCGTGCTGGGCGGCGAGCGCGCCGAGCCGGTCCAGGTTGGTCAGCAGTGTCGTCCAGCCGTCCTCGTCCAGCACTGGCCGGGTGTCGTACCCGGCCAGGCCGCTGTCGGCGGACAGCACCAGGGTGCGGGAACCGGTGTCCGCGTACCCCTGCAGGACCTGCTCGATCTCCGGCAAAGGATCATGGCCCGGCACGTGCAGCCGCACCGGGACGAACCCGCCGACCGGGGCCAGGTGGTGCTGGCGCAGGACGCGGGCGGCGTGCCCGGGATCGCCCGGCAGGAATCCCGCCGGCCCCAGCTCGGTCGCGGCCAGGCCCACCTCGGTCATCTCAGCCAGCACCCGGCCCGGGCTGAGCTGATACCCCCAGCCCGGCACCTCGCACACGCCCCATGAGATCGGCGCGCCCGCGATCTTGCCCGGGCCGGCCGGGCCGCCCCTGTTACCCAGGTGGCCCGCGTCGCCCGGAGCCCCGTTCCCGGTGAGGCTGTTATCCTGCACCACGCCCTGTCCCTCACTCATGCCGTGTCTCCCGCTCGCCTCCGGGGCGCCTTTAGGTGCCGTTTTCCCTCCTCGCTCCCCTGTCGCTCCTCAGTCCGGGCGCCGCCGGCGCCCTTCGGCTCGCTCATGCCGCACCAACGATCCGCCGCTGCTGCTGCGCGGCCAGCTCCGCGTCCAGCCGGCCCGGCTCCCAGTCCTCCGCCACGGCCTGGCTGAGCAGCCCGGCCTGCGTCTGCGGCGTCATCCCGCCGATGGGCTGGTCCCTGTCGAGGTTGGTCGGGAAGGGGTAGCCCTCCGCCGCCACTGTGATCAGGTTCCGCGCCGCCTGCGAGTCGGCCCCACCCCAGGCCCCAGCCGCGCGCACCTTCAGCACCGGGAACACGGTCCGGCAGATGGCCATATTGTCCACGGTCTCCATGGCCCGGCCGAACGCCGAAGACACCTGCAGCAGGTTGGCCATCCGCCTGATGTTCGCCGAGCGGTTCGTCCCCGCCCCGTGGAACAGGGCCGGGTTGAAGAACGCGGCGTCGCCCTTCTCCAGCGGCAGCTGCACGTAGTGCGCCCCGAAGTACTCGATGAACTCCGGCAGCTGGTAGGCGATGTAGCCGGGTGGGTATTTCTGCGAGTTCGGCAGGTACATCGTCGGCCCGCTCTCGACCGGCATGTCGCAGTGCGCGACCGCGCCCTGCAGGGTCAGCGCGGGCGAGAGCAGGTGCGCCCGCACCGGGTAGGCGAGCGCCTGGGCGCGGTCCATGAAGCCCAGGTGGTAGTCGCGGTGCACCAGTTGCGCCTGGCCGCCCGGGTTGACCACGTTCGGCTGCGAGGTCATCTGGTAGTTCGGGCCGAGCCACGCCTCGCAGATCAGCGCGACGATGTCGTTGGCGTAGTAGTCGGCGAACACGTCCGGCGCGCGCAGCGCGAACTTGTCCAGCGCGCCCCAGATCCGGTCGTTGGCGCCCGGCTTGGCGAAGTGGTCACCGCCCGCGGTGCCCGACGCCGTCTGCTCGGTGATCAGCGCGGTGAACACCTCCGTCGCCCGGTCCACCACATCCGCCCCGAACGCCTGCTTGAACACCACGATCCCCGGCCCCTGCCCCAGCGCCCGGGCCAGTTCGGCCTGCACGTCCCGCCGGGCCGCGGCCCCGTCCGGGCCTTCGGCGGCCGCATCCAGGTAGCCGCGCATCCGCTCGCCGTAGCTGGGGACGTTGTCCTGCACGCCGTCCGCGTGCGGGTAGTCCTCGGGCCGGGTGGCCTGCTCCACCAGCGGCCGGAAATCTTCCAGCCGGCAGTCGCCCGGGGCGAACCAGCCCGGAGCCGGGCCGGTGAGCGAAATCACCGGGGGAGGGGTCCTCGCGGGCGCAGTCATGATGGCAGGGCCTTTCCTGAACGCCGGGCCTGCGGAACATCCTTAACAGGACCTTCCTGACGTCCACGCTAAGCCGCGAGCTCCATCGGGCAACCTGGAAAACCCCTCAATTTCCCCTCATACCAGGATGTCGCCGGGCCGGTCCCCCAGCCACTGGACGGCGCGGGGTGGCTGAGGCCCCGGGGCGGCTTGTTAAGCGAATTCCGTCACCGCACCACAGCGCCCGGGCGGAGCTGGCTACCGGCCCCGGCATCCGCGGCCCGGAGCGTGGATGAAGGCACCCACCCTGGGCAGGAAAAAAGAAGTACGTAGCTCGGCCACATCCCGCAGTCAATAGGAGAGATTCCGTCTTGACCGCAGTACCTCAGGTCACGCTGAACAACGGCCAGTCCATCCCGCAGCTCGGCTTCGGTGTGTTCCAGATCGAGCCCAAGGACACCGTCGAGGCGGTGAGTACCGCCTTCCTGGTCGGCTACCAGCACATCGACACGGCTGAGATGTACGGCAACGAGAAAGAGGTCGGTGCGGCGGTCGCCAAGTCCGGCCCGGAACTCGGGCCGCGGCTCAGCGGAACCGGCGCTGTCTCATTAGCGGCGGAGCCGCAGCTGGCAACCCGGAAAATCCCTCAAAAAGACCTCAGCAACGGAACGCGGGAGTCACCGCGGTTCCTGGCTCGCCCGTGGGGTCAGGAGCTGTTCTGCTCGCGGGCGTAGCTGTTGAGCCGGTTGAGTTCGTCCTCGTAGATCGAGCGCAGTGCCCGCGGGGCGAAGGTGCGCTCGAAGAAGCCGCCGATGCCGCTCGCGCCCTGCCAGGTGCTGGAGATCTGCACGAGCGAGACGCCGCCCTCCTTAGGGGTGACCTCGAACCGGGTGACCAGGCTCGAATCGCTGTCGGATTCGGTGAGGACCCGGCCGGGCTCCGGCTCGTCCACCTTCATCCGGTACTTGCGGGACCGGCCGCTGGCCGTCACTGTGAACCGCGTGATCGTCCCGGGCCCGACGCCGCCGGACTCGACCTGGAAGTCCGAGTACTGCGGCGGAAGGAACTTCGGGTGGTGCTCCCGCATGTCCCTGATGTACCCGAACACGGTGTCGGCGGGTGCGTCGATGGTCTTCTCGGCGGTAACGACGATGGGTGCCATGCAGGAATATCTATCACGCCATTAACTGCCGTCACCGGGTAAGGAACAGCCAGGCGTTGACGACGCCGCCGCCCAGCGTGAGCACGACCGCCGCCGCGAGCCAGTACAGGCCGTCACCTCCCGCCAGCTGGAGACAGCCGGCGATGATGATGCACAGCACGGAGAACAGGTTGGGGCTGACCACGTCCAGCAGCCGGTACAGCTGGTCCGCGGCGCCCAGTTCGGAGAACTTCGGTCGTTCCCCGTCCCGTGGCGCGGGGCGGCCGCGTGGCGCATCCGGACCCCGGGGAGGCTTCTCGCGCCCGAGGAGGATAAGCGTTGCGGCCGAGACGAACGCCACCACCAAGAGCACGACGCCCAGCGTGCGGGCTGACATCCCCGGGAGCACCAGCAGCACCGCCAGGAGCAGCGCCACCAGGAACAGCACCAGGGTCTGGGCCGCCTCAGAGCGCAGCCCGGCGTGCCCCACGATCCGGTCCCGGTTGAGCGAGACCGCGACGAACAGCAGGCCGGTCAGCGCGCCGGCTGCGCTCCCGGTGATGGTCGCGAAGTTGTCCCAGTCCTGGAGCACGTTCCAGCCCGGCCGTCAGTGCTGGGTCGCGCGGGCGGCGCCCCAGGAGGGCCGGCTGTCCAGCCAGATCGTCCAGGGCTGGACCGAGCCGATCTCCAGCACGCCCATTGGCGCCCAGGGATCGGGCTCCATCCGCGCCCGGGCGTCCCGCTCGCTGTCCGCCTCGACGACCAGCATCACGTTTTCCCCGTCGCCGATCGGGCCGCCGAGGACCACGAAGCCCTCCGCCAGCAGCCCGTCCATGAACGCCGCATGCTCGTCCCAGCCGCGCTGCTCCCGCCGGGGACGCGACCGGTCGTAAGCCGGGCCGTTGACCATCGTCAGGACGAACAGAGCCATGGCGGGAGCGTAGCGCGCACCAGAGACAGCAGCTCGCCAGGCCGCGCTAATTTACGGCTGGCGCCTCAGGCCCGGGGATTCAGCTCGGGTATTCGCGGTTGGCGAGTCGCGTTAGGGGACGGCACGCAGTGGCCGGTGCCGCCGGTGGCCTCACGGTCGGGCGGCCGCCTCGTCGTACGCCGCGACCAGGGCCCGGGCCGTGGCGGCCCCGTCCGCGTCGCGGACCGCGATCCGCTCGTAGATCGCGCTATGACCGGCGCGAACCGGATGCCCGGCGCCGGCCAGCGCCCGTGTGACCTCGCCGCCGATGTTCCCGGGCGCACGGGTCACCAGAATCACGTCCCGATCCCTCGCTTCGTCCGCCAGGGACACGTCGTAGGGCCCCTCAGGTGCGCAGGAAGCGGAACACGGTCTCGTAGCGGCGCTCGTCGCCGTGCGCAAGCCAGATCATCGAGCCGTCCGCGCGAGCGGCGGCGTCGCCCGCGACGTGGTGCGTGGACGGTTCCAGGCCGACCGCGTAGGCGCCCTCGCGCAGGTTCAGCCACTCGAAGAACGCCGGGAACGCCGCCGGGTCGTAGTCGAGCTCGAAGCCCCGGCGCAGCCGGTCGTTGAGCAGCCGGGCCCGGGCGCGACCGTCGCCGTCCGGCTTGATCATGTGCTCGTACACCTGCTCCACGAAGCCGGGCTGGGGACCGGGCAGGACCGTGTGCGAGATGCCCTGGTCCGCCACGCTGTCGCTGTGCCAGCGGGTCTCGGTGATGGCAGAGTCGAAGCGGGTGCCCTCGTCCAGCAGCGGCCAGCCCACGTTGACGTGATAGAGGAACATGTGCGGGGTCCGGTCGAAGCCGGCGTTCGTCACCGTGTCCGTCAGCCGGATCTCGGTGCCGCCCAGATCGGCCTCGATCCGGCGGCGCAGCACCAGGTACTCGCCAAAGATCGCCGCCTGCCGCACCTCGCCTTCGGCCCACAGCACGCAGCGCCCGCCGTTCTGGCTTGCTCCGGCCACGCTTGCTCCGGCCACGCCGCCGCTGTCCCAGTGCTCGCCGTAACCGGTCAGCCGGGCCGGGATGTTCGCGATCCGGCCGTGCAGCCCGTGCCGTACCGTCTGCCGGGGCGGGTAGTGGTATTGCTCCCCACCGACCTCGCCGCCGAACAGCGTGTGGTCGAGCCCGGCGCTGACCAGCAGCCCGGACATGCTGCGCAGCCACGACAGGCCGTCTTCGTCGTTGACTTCGTGCAGCCCCGGGTGCCGGAAGCCGGTCGCCGAGCGCCAGCCGACGCTTAGGTCGTCGAATTCGGCCAGCCCGATGTCCATCGCCCGGTCGACCAGGACGTCGAACCGCAGCCCGCCGCCGGTGCGGAACTCCAGCACCCGGATGCCCCGCTCGGTTCCGTCGTCCAGCACGACTGCCCGCACGCCGCCAGCGGCGGCCAGGTCCCCTGCGTGCCGCGCGATCGTTTCGCGCGAGGCAGGCCCCGAAGGAGAGGCGAGCCCGGGAGAGGCGAGCCCCGGTTCCGTGCTCACACCATCACCCACCCGCCGTTGACCTCGATCGTCTGGCCGGTCACGAATGAGGACTCCGGGCCGGCCAGGAAGGACACCACGGCGGCCAGCTCCTCCGGGGCCCCGCGCCGCTTCAGCGCCTGATGGTCGAGGACGAACTTGTCGTAGGCGGCCGGGTTCTCATGGATCTCTTCGGCCGCGGTCGGGAATGCACCGGGGGAGACCGCGTTGACCCGGATCCCGAAGGGGCCCAGCTCGCGGGCCAGGGCCCGGGTCAGCGCGCCCGCCGCGCCCTTCGACGTTGCGTACGAGGCCAGGCCCGACCACCCGCCGTGGGTGACGATCGAGGTGATGTTCACGATCGCGCCGCCGCCGGCCTCCTTCATCTGCCGGGCCGCGGCCTGCGCACAGAGCCAGTACCCGCGCTGGTTCACCGCGTGTACGTCGTCGTATTCGGCCGCGGAGACCTCGAGGAAGGGAGTGCTCGGGTAGATGGCGGCGTTGTTGACGAGGATCCCGGTCCCGCCCGACTGAATCGCGACCACTTCGAACATCTCGTTGACCGCGTCGGGGTCGCCCAGGTCCAAGGTCCAGGCGCGGACCGCCCCGCCGTGCGCCTCGACGTCATTGCGCGTCGCCTCCACCGATTCGGTGTCGATATCGACGACCGCGACCGCGTGCCCGTCCACGGCCAGCCGCCGCGCGATCGCACGGCCCAGCGCGCCTCCGGCGCCGGTTACCACCGCAATGCTCACCCTGACCTCCTCGTCATGGCAGGTCTTCTCGCCGTTCCTTATATGCCCCGTAACGAGCTGTTATGCCCGTCGACGCGCGTGTGAAGAGGTCGTTCACCTGGCCCAGGAGCACCTCGTGATCTTCGCCGCTGATTAGCCCGTCCCGCAACACGGCGGAAGCGCGAGCCTGGAACTCCAGATAGCCCGCGAAACGCGGCCGGACCCAGGCCGACTCGACCGTCCGGCGCGTCGCCGAGTAAAAGCCCGCCGCCCGCGCATCCGCCGCCGGGTCTAGCCATGCGCGCCGGTCCGCGCTCTGCCCGCCAGCCTCCGCGTAGGTCTCCAGCTGGACTTTTTCCGACAGCAGACGGCGGATGTAGGTCCGCGCCGCCTCCAGTTGCGTGCAGGAACGGCTCACCGCGATGCCCGTCCCGCCCAGGACACTTCCGATTCCGGCGGGCCCGGCCGGCGCGTCGAACGCGGCCAGCGCACGCGGCGCCGGAGGCTGGCCTGCGCCCCGAGGCTGGCCGAGGCTCGGAGGCTGGCCGGGGCCGGGAGGCTGGCCGGGGCCCGCCGCCGGCCGCTGGTAGCTGATGTAGCCGTAGACGAGCGGGCAGTAGGCCGGGCCGTCGCCGGCGGTCATCGCGTCCAGCACCGCGATCGGGTTCCGCTGAGCCAGCGCCGGGTCCGCGTGAGCCAGCAGGTCGGCCATGACGTCCAGCGCCGCACCGCCCGCCGGCCGGTCGGCGAACACGGCAGGGCCCGCGGCAGGTCCGGCGCGGGCCGTGCGCACCGCACCGGCGTCGGCGGCTGGGCTCAGCGTGCTGGGGGGATCAGCGGCTGGCGGCGCTCCCAGGCTGACGCAAATCGCGGCGAACATCAGCAGGGCGTGCGGGCCGCCGAGGCAGACGGCTGTGCGGTGGCGGCGTGCGGCCTGGCGTGCCTCTTCCCAGCTCAGCGGCCGGTCGGTCAGCAGGTCGGCACGCGCCACCGATACCTGGGCGGCCGCGTCGACCGGAAGCGCCCATTGCTGGCCGCCCAGCTGATAGCTGGCGTACGACTTCCCGGCGGAAACTGCCTCGCAGGCGGCCAGTTCCGTCTCCGGCAGCAGGTCGCTGAGCGGGCGCAACGCCCCGTCGCGGACCGCTTCGCCCAGGCCGGGATGGTCGATGATGAGCAGGTCGAAGCCGGCGGCGAGCTCGCGCAGCGGCCGGGACTCGAACCCTTCGAGCGGCTGGCGTTCCCAGTGCACGCGCGGCTCCCCGTCCAGCGAGTCCAGCACCGTGTAGCCACGCGGATGATCCCAGGTCAGGCCGCGCAAGCCGGCCGTCGGGCTGGGCCTGGCCGTCGCGCGCAAGCCGGCCATCAACTGCGAGCCTTCTCTGACGTGGCCACGATGCCGCGCTTTTCCAGCTCGTCCACGGCCGCGCCGCCGATACCGAGGTCAGCGAGAATCTCCCGGGTCTGCTCCCCGGTCAGCGGCGCCCCGCGGCTGACCTCCGGTTCTGTCTGGCTCAACCGGAACGGGAAACCTGGCGTCGTCACGTGCCCCTCGGTCGGGTGCTCGTAGCTGACGAACGATCCGTTGTGCTGGACCTGCGGATCATCGAGCAGGTCGGCGTAGGAGTAGACCGGGCCCGCCCAGATGCCCTTGGCGGCCAGCAGGGCCAGCCACTCATTGGTGCTGCGCTCCGGCAGCTTGACGCGGACCAGGGCGGTGATCTCGTCGCGCCGGGCGTGCCCGTCCACGTGGTCGTCCATCGTGGCCAGTTCGGGCAGGTCGAGTGCCTCACCCAGCGCCCGCAGGCTCGGCATGGCCAGCGCGAGGTAGCCGTCTGCCGTCGCGAAGACGCCGTACGGAGCGCGGATGTAGGTGTGCCCGTGGGCTTCGGCGCCGCGGTGCTGCGGAACCCCGCCGACCGTGAACACCGACAGCTCCTGCATCTGCACCGCGATCGCAGCGTCCAGCATGTTCACGGTCACGAGCTGTCCCTCGCCGGTCCGTTCGCGGTGCAGCAGCGCGGCCAGCGCGCCCTCGAACGCGCTGTAGGCCGTGATGGCGTCCACGGCGTAGGTGCCGGCCGGCGTCGGCGGGTCCCCGGCCCGGCCGGCGCTGAACATCGCCCCGCTCATCGCCTGGAGCAGCAGATCCTGTCCCGGCCGGCTGGCGTAAGGCCCGCTCTCGCCGTACCCGGATATCGACACATAGACGATGTCCGGCTTGATCGCCCGGATCGACTCGTAGTCGACGCCGAGCCGCTCCGCGACCCCGCCGCGGTAGTTCTGCAGGAATACGTCGCTGCTGCGCGCGAGGTCCAGCACGATCTCCCGGCCCTCGGCCGACTTGAGGTCGACCGCCAGGCTGCGCTTGTTGCGGTTCAGCGCCAGGAACGACGCATTGATCTTCTGGCCGAACGCGCCTCCGGCGGGAGCATGCCGCTGCCACTCCCCGGTCACCGGCTCGACCTTGATGACGTCTGCACCTAGGTCTCCCAGCCGCATCGCGGCCAGGGGTCCCGCCATGGCAATCGACAAGTCCACAACGCGATAACCGGAGAGAATGCCCACTGCTGGCTGCCGCCTTCCTGTGGCCGGTTAAATCCCCGCGAAACGCCGGGTCGCGGCGCTCCACGAACGCGGCACGCCCTTCGGCGGCGTCGGCGATCGCGAAGCCGACAAGCGGTCATCACGAGACCTCCTGGAGCGCGTCGGCGCGGGCCACCTCGACAATCTCCCGCATCGCGTCCTCGGCCTTGCGGTGGTGGCCGCGGCGGATGGCGATCGCGACCCGCTCGTGGTTGGCCAGCGTCTCGCGGTTATGCCCGACCGAACGGCTGTGCAGCGGACGGATGGCGCTGAGGGCGACGCTGACCACGTCGTGGATGAACAGCAGCAGGTCGTTGTTGGCCGCGCTGAACACCGCGCGGTGAAAGTCCAGGTCGGCCTCGATAAAGGCGTCGGGCTCATCGACGGTGGTCCACAGCCGCGCCATGGCGATCGCGATCGCGCTGCGCTGCTGCGTGCTGGCCGTCTCCGCGGCCAGCCGGGCCGCGCCGGGTTCGAGCGCTACCCGCAGCCCGGCGAGCACCCGGATGTCGCAGGCGCTGGGGGAGGGGGCGAAGCGCCAGCTCAGCACGTCGGGGTCGAGCAGGTTCCAGGACTCTCGCGGTCGGACCCGGGTCCCGGCGCTGGTCCGGCTCTCGAGCAGGCCTTTACCCGCGAGAACCTTCACGCCTTCACGCAGCGCGGACCGGCCGACGTGGAGCTGGCTCACCAGCTCGTCTTCGGTCGGCATGGCGTCACCGGGAGCGAGGCCACCGCGGACGATGTGGGCCCCGAGACCGTGCACGACCTGAGCGTGCCGGGCCCGGTCTGGGTAGGCAGCGGTCAACGGCGGTCCCTCCGTCCAGCGGGGTACGCGATCGGAGCTCCGACGCTACGTCCGGCCCTGCCTGCGAGTCAACATCTTCATCTGATGAAGTTCCGTGTTCATGCGATGAAGATTGACCGCCGGGGAGGTGTAATTTTAGGCTCGCGGGAGAGCCATACGGGTGCATCAGTTCCGTGGCCGAGGAGGAAGCGATGAGGCTTATCAGGTTCCGGAGCCTCGCTCAGGGCGGACCGCAGCTTGGTGTCCTCGAGGAAGGCCGCACGGACGCGCCAGGTAGCGGGGGAACCACCGGGGGGATCGGCCCGGTAACGGCGCTCGCCGACGGCCCTGCCCTGTCCGATCTGCTGGCGCTGCCGCTCAGCGACATCCGCGAGGTATGCGAGAAGCCCAGCGGAGAGAGGTTTTCGCCCGAGGAAATCGAACTGCTGGCGCCGGTCGACGGCCGCACCGAGGTGTGGGCGGCGGGGGTCACCTACGAGCGTTCCCGGGCGGCCCGGGTCCTGGAAAGCGAGGCATCGGCCGACGTCTACGACCGTGTGTACGCGGCGGAACGTCCCGAGCTGTTCTTCAAGTCGGCGGCCTGGCGGGTCCGCGGCCCGGGCCGCGCCGTGTCGGTCCGCGCCGATTCCGGAGTTGACGTGCCCGAACCCGAGCTGGCCGCGGTGCTGAACTACGCCGGCGAGGTGGTGGGCTACACCATCTGCAACGACATGAGCTCTCGATCGATCGAGGGCCAGAACCCGCTCTATCTGCCGCAGGCCAAGATCTACTTCGGCGGCTGCGCGGTGGGCCCCTGGATCAGGCCCGCGTGGGAGGTTCCGGACCCGTATTCGCTCGCCATGGAGCTGACGATCAGCCGGCACGGCGCCGTGGTCTGGCAGGGCCAGTCGAGCACCTCCGGTCTGCGCCGCCGCATTGGCGAGCTCACCGAGTACCTGTTCCGCGAGGAGGAGTTCCCGGCGGGCGCGATCTTGTCCACGGGGACCAGCCTGGTCCCGGATCTCCCGTTCACCCTGCAGGCTGGCGACGAGATCCGGATCCACATCGCGCAGATCGGCGACCTCGTCAACCCGGTGGTCCGGGGCAAAGCCGCCGTCGCCGATGACAGCCCTTTCCGCGAGGTCTCGGCCTGAGTCACGACCTCGGCCCTTTGGGGCAGGGCAGCAAAGTTCTTCCAGAGGCTGGGATTTGAGCTGGACTTCTGCCCGGCAGTTCCCTGCGGTTAGCCGGCGTACCTGCCAGACGATCGTCGAGCTGGCGGCGGTCAGGTCCCGGATCCCGCCGGGCCCGCGCCGAGGTAGCGCAGCACGGCGAGCACCCGCCGGTGGCCGGCGTCGCCCGGATAGAGCCCGAGCTTGGCGAAGATCGAGTTGATGTGCTTGCTCACCGCGCTGTCCGTGACCACCAGGGCCGCGCCGATCTCCGCGTTGGAGCGGCCCTCGGCCATCAGGGCCAGCACGGCGCGTTCCCGTTCGGTCAGGCCGTCCAGCGGGTCGCCGCCCCGCCGCACCAGCAGTTGCGCCACCACCTCCGGGTCCAGCGCGGTACCGCCCGCCGCCACCCGACGCAGCGCGTCGAGGAACTGGGCCACGTCGGCGACGCGGTCCTTCAGCAGATAGCCGACGCCGTGGGTGTGCGCGGACAGCAGGTCGGCCGCGTAGCGTTCCTCCACGTACTGCGACAGCACCAGGATCGCGATCTCCGGCCACTGGGTGCGGATCACCAGGGCGGCTCGGATGCCTTCGTCCGTATGGGTGGGCGGCATCCGCACGTCGGCGACCACCACGTCCGGCCGTTCCCGCTCGACCGCGGCCAGCAGGCCCTCGGCGTCGCCGGCGGTGGCTACGACCTCGAACCCGGCGCTCTCCAGCAGCTTGGTCAGGCCGGCCAGCAGCAAGACCGAGTCCTCGGCGATCACCACTCGCTGGCCGGCCACCCGCGCCTCCGTCACGGGGGCCACGCTACGCCGCCGGCGGAGTCCGCCGACGCCAAGCGCCGGCGGACACCGCGCATCAAAGCATTCATTCGGTACGCAGCGCCACGGCCGGACGGGCGCGCGCGGCCCAGCTTGCTGGCAGCAGTGCCCCGGCGACCGCGATCGCGATCGCCGCCAGCGACAGCAGCGCGAGCCGGGACGGGGGGAATACCTGGGTGAAGCTGGCCGGCACGCCGGTGTGCGCGGTTCCGGCCATGGCCCGGATGGTGGCCGTGTTCAGCGCCACCGCGGCGGGTGCCGCGATCACCGCGGCCAGCACGGCGGGACCGGCGATCCAGCACACCACCATGGTGAGCATCTGGCCGGGCCGCATCCCGAGCGCCTTGAAGATCCCCAGATCATGCACCCGGTCCCGGGTCGTCATCAGCACCGTGTTGAGTACCCCGAGCCCAGCGGCGGCCGCGACCATCAGCGCGAGCAGGCCTACTAGGCCGATGGCGATGGAGTAGAACTGGCCGCCATCCGGCGGGGTGGCCTGCCACGCGTTGTTCGTCCCGAGGGCACGGTTCACCGTCTGGATGTACCCGGTGGCACTGGTGCCGGGCCGCAGCCCGACGTCGTACTGCTGGAGGTTCTGGCTGGTGGCGACGCCGGGCAGGGTCTGCCCGCTGCCATACAGCCGCGCGTCGCCCCCGGACGGGTCGAACACCTCCCCGGCGATCCGCGCAGTGACCTGGGAGGTTCCCGTGTTCACGGTGACGGTATCCCCGACCCCCAGGCCGCTCTGGGACAGGAAAGCGGTGTTGACGTCCACCTCACCTCCCGCGCTGTACCAGCGCCCGCTGATCAGGCCGTAGTCGATCCAGGCGGCGTTGCCCGCGTACGCCTGGGCGAAGACGTTCCCGGCGATGCCGGCCACCTTGACCTGATTGCCGTACAGCGCCACGTAATGCGCCGTGCCCGGCTGAGCGCGCAGCACAGCGGTCACCGCCGCCGTCTGAGCTGTGCTGGGGGACTGCGGGCCGTTCTGGGACTCCTGTATCTGCACCGGGACCGTGGCGGAATGGGTCTGGCTCTGCGCGGCCCGGGTCAGCGAGGAGTTCAGCCCGAACGCGAAGATCACCGCGGTGGCCCCGAACGCTATCGCCGCCAGGCTCACCGCCGTCCGGCCGGGCCGGGCGAACGGAGCGGCGAGACCGAGACCAGCCGGGCGGGGCAGGCGCAGCCGGGTGGCCAGCCGGTGCGCGGCGTACCCGCGGCCGGACCGGGGAGCACGCCCGGCGGCTATGGCCTGCACGGCGGACAGCCGTCCCGCCCGCCACGCGGGCCCGAGCGCGGCCAGCGCGGTGAGCACGAGCATCCCGGCCGGGGCGGCGACCGACGCCCACCAGGGGACCTGCTGGCTCCCCACCCCGTAGGCGCCGGCCGAGTCGCTCAGCACCGGGGCCGCCAGCACGTTGCCGACGACCACCCCGGCCAGGCAGCCGACGAGCGCGGGCCAGCCGACCCGACTCAGGTACGCGACCACGACCTGCGCCGGGCTGAGGCCCAGGCTCCTCAGCACGCCGATCCGGTAATACCCGGCGACGACCGCGCCGCTGACCACGTTGCCTACGATGAGCACCGCCATGATCAGGCCTATCAGTGCGAACGCGACCACGAACGGTTCCATGATCGCGCCGTTGCCGGTCGCCGAGTTCTCCGCGCTGAGCCAGGAGGCGGCGCCGGTCACCGAACCGGGCGGCAGTGCCCTGCTCACCTCGGTCACGTTGGCCCGGATCTGGGTGTAGCTGCCGGCGCTGGCGAACCGGTAGAGCATCTGGGCGCTGGCCGGCGCGCCCAGTGCCTGCAGGTGGGTGATCTCGCCGGGGGTGACCCAGCCGTCCACGGTGTTGGTGATGGAGTTGGCGAAGCCGACGATGGTCAGGGCCGGGCTGCCACGCAGACCGGGGATGGTGACCGTGTTGCCCAGCTGCGGGCCGCCCTGCCCGGAAGGCGCCGGGCCGTCCAGCACCAGCTGGCCCGGGCCGTCCGGCCAGTGGCCGACGCTCAGCACCACGTCGTCCACGGGACCGCCGGGCGCGGCCCGTCCCGCCAGCGTCAGCTGGCCGAACGGCTGCCCGCCCCACTTCGTCGGTAGGGTGGCGGCGCCAAACGGGCCGGCCGTGGCGGTGACCCCGTGCAGGGTCGCGGTGGCGGCGAGTTCCGCCGGGCTGGCGTGCGCCGTGTTCACCGTGACCGCCACGTGCGCGCCGCGCTGGGCGCTGAACCCGTGCTGAAAGGGGGCATTGCTCGCCGCGAGCAGTGCGAAGCCGAGGGTGGCCGAGGCGGTGGAGATCAGCAGGACGCTGCCGATCACAATGGCCTGCAGCTTATGCCGCCGTATCCCGCCGGTGGCGGTCCTGATCGCGGCCAGCCAGCGCGCGATCGCTCTCAGCCGGTTCATGCCGGCACCTGCGCGCCGCTGCTCACGAGCTGCCCGTCAACAAGCTGTACCGTGCGCGCCGCGTACCGCTGCGCGAGCGCCTGGTCGTGGGTGACCAGCACCAGCGTCTGCCCGTCCCGGTTGAGCTGCCGCAGCAGCTTCCCAATCTCCTGTCCGGTGGCGGTGTCCAGTGCCCCGGTCGGCTCGTCCGCCAGCAGCAGGTCCGGGGAGTTCACCAGCGCCCGGGCGATCGCCACCCGCTGCCGCTGGCCGCCGGACATCCGCGCCGGGTACTCATTGCGGTACCGCTCGATACCCATCCGCGCCAGCAGCTCACCGGCCCGCGCCCGGGCCTGGCGCCGGGACGCCCCAGCCAGCTGGGCGGGCAGCAGCACGTTGTCTTCCACCGTGAGGTCGTCCAGCAGGTTGAAGAACTGGAAGATGATCCCCACGTGCCGGGCCCGGAACCGGGCCAGCGCGCTCTCGCTGAGCTTGTCGATCCGCCGCCCCGCCACGGTGACCATTCCGGTCGTGGGCCGGTCCAGCCCGGCGATCAGGTTGAGCAGCGTGGATTTGCCACTGCCCGACGGGCCCATGATGGCCACCACCTCGCGGGCCGTGACGCTCATGCTGACCTCGGCCACCGCGGGCAGGGCCCCTGCCTGATAGGTCTTGGTCACGCCGTCCAGCCGGATCACGTCGCCGTCCAGCCGGATCACGTCCTCGGCCAGCCGGATCACCTCACCGGGCATGCTGTGCTCTCGCATCGGGACCCCTCTTGGGTACGCAATTGAGTTTCTTTAACGGAACTGGCCATCCGTGACGCCAGGCTGGGAATCACCGGGCCCCCGGAATCAGTACGCACGGTCTGGTTACCCCTGTGCAGTCAGCGTGGGCTCCCGAACCCGCCGCGCGCACTGGGCCAGGACTCCGAATACAGGTGCAGCTAGCACCACCCGTGATCGTGAACCACGCTGCATAGAGACTCAGTCGCCGGAGACATAGCGTGGGTTACATGACCGCCCCAGCTCTCCGCCGCGACGCTCCCGCGCCGCGTTACCGCCGGGTTCCGTGGTCGCCGCGGGCGTGGCGCCAGGCCCTGTACCTGGTGGGCGGGATCCCAGCGCAGATCGTCGCGCTTTTCGTGGTGCTGGTCCCGATCTTCACCGTTCATCCCCGGTGGCCGCTCTCGCTCCTCGCCCTGGCGGCGGTCTTTATCGCCCTGCCGGTCCTTACCTGGGTCCAGCGCCAGCGGCTGCGGGCCGCGGCCGGGGTGGCGATACCGCCCCGGCCGGCCATACCGAACCGGCTGACCCCGCGGGGCATCGCCGCCGCGGCCCGTTCCCGGGCGACCTGGCAGCAGGCGGGCTACCACCTCCTGGCCGGGCCAGCGCTGGCCGTGGCGGCCACCGTGGCGTTCGTGATGTGGCTGGCGGGTGTCCTGTACACGCTGGTGTACGCCTACGCCTGGACGGAGGCGCCGGGGAGCCTGCTTCGGGATGGCGAGGCGTCTCCGCCGCACATCCTGCGGTTGCTCTATGTCCCGCTGGACGTATACCTGATGCTCGGCGGGATCGCGCTGCTGCTGGCCGCCCCGTGGCTGAGCGCCGCGGTGGGAGCGCTCGACGCCCGGGCCGCCCGGGCGCTGCTGGGCCCGAGCCGCGCGGAGGAGTTGCAGCTCCGGGTCGAGCAACTGACCCAGACCCGGGCCGGCGTGGTCGACGCGGCCGACGCCGAGCGGCGCCGCCTGGAGCGGGATCTGCACGACGGCACCCAGCAGCGGCTGGTCTCGCTGGCTATCCGGCTGGGCATGGCCCGCGCGACCCCGGCCGCCGACGCGGCGCAGGCCAACCTGGTGATCGCCGAGGCGCACGAGGAGACCAAGGCCGCGCTCGCTGAGCTCCGCAACCTGATTCGCGGCCTGCATCCGCCGGTGCTTGAGGACCGTGGTCTGGACGCGGCGCTGTCCGGTGTGACGGCGCGGATGCCGATTCCGGTCCGGCTGACGGTGGACGTGCCTCGCCGCCCGCCACCGACAATCGAGGCGGTGGCCTACTTCGTGGTCTCGGAGGGACTCACCAACATCACCAAGCACGCCCAAGCGACCCAGGCTGAGGTGTTCGTGCAGCGTGCGGGGGACCGGCTGCACATCATCGTCAGCGACGACGGTCTGGGTGGCGCCGCCCCGGGCGGCGGCTCCGGCCTGTCCGGCCTGGCCAAGCGCGCCCAGTCGGTCGACGGAACCTTCGAGATCGCCAGCCCGCCCGGCGGGCCGACCCTGCTCACGGTGGACCTGCCATGCGCGCGGTAGGCGGACCAGGCCGCTGGGTCTGGGGCCTCAGCGGCCTGGCCACCGCCGCTGTGCTGCTCGTCCCTGGCGTGCGCCTGCTCACCGCAGCCGGTGGTCCCTGGCACCGCCAGCCGGCGCCGGATACCGTGGTCCGCTCACTGACCGTGCCCGGGCACGTCACCAGCCTGGACGTACAAGGCTATGGCGGCCTGGTGAAGGTTGCGGCTGGCCCGGTGAGCCGCGCTGAGGTCATCGAGACGATCAACTACGTCAAGCAGGAGGGCGGCCTGCCCGCGGTGGTGCAGTCGGTGTCGGCCGGCCGCCTCACCCTGGCCGACCCCGCGTGCGCCACCTCCGATTGCACCGTCGGCTTCACAGTGACTGTGCCGGCCGGCATTCCCGCCACCGTGACGACCGACGGCGGCGCTGCGGCCGTGTCCGGGACGGCCGGGGCAGCCGTGGATTCCGTCGGCGGACCGGTGATCGCCGAGCACATTGACGGGCCGCTGACCGTTAACACCGACGGTGGCGCGCTGCAGATGGACGGCGCGGCCGGGGCAGACGTGGATTCCGGCGGCGGGCTGGTGACCGCCGAGCACATCGATGGGGCGCTGACCGTTAACACCGACGGCGGCGCGCTGCAGCTGAACGGGGCGCCCGGGGCAGACGTCGATTCTGGCGGCGGGCCGGTGACCGCCGAGCACATCGACGGGCCGCTGACCGTTAACACCGACGGCGGCGCGTTGCAGCTGACTGCGACAGTCGGCCCCTTGCGCGCCGACACCGGCGGCGGGCCGCTGTCCGATGAGGGCGCCGACGCCGCGACGGCGGATGTCAGCACGGGCGGCGGTCCAGCGCGGATCGCTTTCTCCGCGGCGCCGGATACGGTGCTGCTCAGTACCGAAGGAGGCCCGGTGACGTTGACCGTGCCGGGCGGCCCCTACGCGCTGACCACCGACAGCGACGGCGGCCCGCAATCGGTCGGCATCGCCACCGACCCCGCTGCCCGCCGTTCGATGACGGTGACCAGCGATGGCGGTTCGCTGCAGATCGAGCCGGCATCAGGTCACTAGGCCGCGCATTCGGGTGGTTAGCCCGTCCGCCATCCGAATCGGCTTCTGCCCGCGCTCACGCCTACCTACGCTCACGCCTACCTAACTGATGAACGCCCTGTCTGCCAAGGATGCCGGCCGGTAGCGTGGCGCGCATGTCAGACGGCGACGAACCCGGCGGTTCCCCGGCAGGCGCGGACCTGCCAGAAGACGTGCTGCGCCAGTTCACGGCAGCCATCTCCGGCATGAGCCCCGGTGAGCTCCAGGGTGTTTTGCGGGAGCTGACGGCCCTCGCGGCGCCTGACCAGGACCCGGCGGTACGGTCAGCGCCGCCGTCACGCCGGCGCCCGCGCCGGGCGGACGTTGTAACGTACCGCGTCCGGATCGACCTGAAGGGGACCAGGCCTCCGCTCTGGCGCCGGCTGGAGCTGTCGTCGGATCTGCTCCTCGACGAGCTGCACCGGGTCATCCAGGAGGCGTTCGGCTGGACCGATAGTCACCTGCACCAGTTCAGTTCCGGCCCGAGCCCGCACAGTCCGGAGGCCGAGCTTTACCTGTGCCCGTTCCAGGTGGACGAGGGAGACATTGGCATCCCCGAGGAACAGGTACGCGTCGACGAGGTGCTGGCCGATCCGGGTGACAAGCTGTACTACGAGTACGACTTCGGCGATGGCTGGGAGCATGTCATAAAGCTCGAAACCGTCAGCGCCCGGACGGCTCCAGCGCCGCGAGCAGTCTGCACCGACGGGCGGCGCGACGGCCCGGCCGAGGACTGCGGCGGTGTATACGCCTACGAGCTGATGGCAGCGGCCACCGACCCGGACCACCCTGACCATGCGGAAGCGGTGGCCGAGTCGGAGCATGTCTTCGGCCGCGACATCGATCCCGAAGCCATCGATATGACCCGCTTCGACATCAGCGAGATCAACACGGCGCTCGCCGCCGCGTTCCCGGCCAGCACGTCCCCCGGAGCCGGGCAGGGGGAGGCGGCATCGGCAGGCGGCCTTCCGGGGCCGCTCGGCGAGCTCGTCTCCGTCGTCCGGGATTCGGCCAACCGCAGGAAACTGCTGCAGCTGCTGGGCGCTGCCCGCCTGGACCAGCCGGTGCTTATCGACGTCAGCATCGCGGCCAGAATGGTCCACCCGTATTCCTGGCTGCTGGATCGTGTCGGCACCGAAGGCATCAAGCTGACCGGAGCCGGTTACCTCCCGCCGGTCCACGTCGAGGCGGCCATGACCGCGCTGGATCTCGGCGAGGAGTGGATTGGGAAGGGCAACCGGGAGGTGCAGACAATGCCCGTGCTGCACCTGCGTGAATCGGCGACAAAGATGGGCCTGCTACGCAAACACCGCGGCATGCTCCTCGCTACCTCGGTTGGCAAGAAGCTGTGCGGCGATCCAGTCGGGCTCTGGTGGCACCTGGCGGAGCGGATGCCGCCCAAGTCAACCGACCGCTGCGAAACGCAGGCTGGGCTGCTCCTGCTGGCCGCGATCGCTGCGGGTGTTTCCGGTGATCTCAATGCGATTGTGGCCCAGCTGCTGGGTGCGATCGGCTGGGTAAGAAGCGACGGCACAGAGCTCACCGGCTCAGCAGCAGCTGCCGCCGCCTGGGACACCAGGACCGTGCTGTGGCGGCTGGGCGGCTTCGGCGCCGACGGGCACGGTTCCGGGCCAGGAAAGCCAACTTCGGAGGGAACTGTCTTCGTCCGCGCCGCCCTGTGCACCTGGCCGGCCTGAGGACGCCTGTCGAGCTGACCGTCGGTAGGTATTGCTGCGATGTCTGGCCGTCCTAGGCCGGTCAGCACGGATCAGGTGGCGTAGGTTTTGGGACCGGTGGTGTATCGCCGTCTCGCTGGAGTGATCCATACGAAGACGCCAGGCTCGGGTTGCGAGCGTCCAGCCGTGAGCCTGTTTGTATCGGTGGTGCCGTCTGCAGAGCGGAGCGATGTGGCATTCGCGGGTTACCCCTCCGGCGGGCAGGCCAGTCGAGGTGCTGTCGATGGACCTCGGCGTGCCTGCTCCCTACGGTGTCCGTGAGGTCAATAATTGAGTCATAGCGACTCGCGAACTGCCGTCGCGCTGGAGCGACTACGCGCGTCGCCTGCCGTCTTGTCTCAAAGACCTGAGCGGGCCAGCCATGGGCACGGTCGTGCTGCCGTTGCATGTGGCCTGGTCAGGTCGGCGCGCGTACGACGTGAGTGATGAGCGCCAGCGGCTCATGCTTTACGCGCTGCTGCTGGCCGAGGCCCAGCGCGAGGGTCTTGAGCGGTTCCTGCACGGGGAGTCGCTGGTAAGTATGTGGCCGCGGCTGCGGCGGCTACTGGGCCCGCATGCGCGACGAGCGTGGGAACAGGAGCTGATCCCGGCGCCCCAGCAGTGAACCTGGACGGCCTTCCCGCTAGCCACTTGCGGCGCCACCGGGGAACCATGAGCCCTTGCCGGAAATCGCCGAGCACGTGCGGCAGGCTTTCGCGTCAGCGGGTTACGGGACGCGGGTGGTGGAGGCCACAGGCCGCTACGCGCGCCTCGTGCTGCGGCTTCCTGGTTCCGGTGACGAACTGGAGATAGACCTGCTCAAGGAAGCGCTGGGGCCACGCTGGATAACGGTCCAGCTGACGCCGGGGGCGAGCGTGCGCGCTGTGTCGCTGGACGCCGCGGTCGGCTTGGCCCGGGCCTGGCATGACCGGTTCGTGATCCGCGACATCGTCGATCTGCATGCCGCCGCAGACGCTTTCTCCCACGCCGATATAGAGAATCTCGCCCGCCGCCACGAGCCGGCCCTCGACCTGGAGACCATCCTGGACCACCTTGCCGGCATCAGCGTGTTCCCGACGAAGACTTCGCCGAGTACGGCCTGGATGTCCCAGCGATTCTGTCCACAGCACCTGACCATAGGCCGGCCGTCCAGTTGCTCAGTGGAGCCGATCGCCCAGTGACTGGCAGCTGCGCGGTGCCGCATGACTGATCTGATGCGCCACATTCCGAGCGACGTGGCACAAACGACCGCACATGCCGAAAGTAGTGCGTTGATAAGGCCCGATGACTATGCGGGGCAGTGAATGCGCGTGCATAAATTCGAGATCAACTTCGAGGGACACCAGCCCAGAACCGGCGCAACGTTTAGTCGCGGCTTCCGGGGCTGAGGGCCGCCAGCCTCAGCCGGGCCAGCCGATCCAGGTCGGTGATGCCGTCCAGCGCGGTGATCCGGCTGCCGGTGACTGTGACCGCGATGAGCGACACCGGCCGTCCCCTGACCGTGATCAGCATCCCGGCTACGCCGTTGACCAGCACCGGGGTGAAGTCGGCTAGCGGGCTGGCCGTGGCGATCGTCGCCCGGGCGATCCGCGCCGCGCCTCGCATGACGACCGAGGCGCCGGGCCGGGCCGGGCCGCCGTCCGCGCGGATGACGGCATCGGGGTCGAGTAGTTCCATGAGCCGGTCAAAGTCGCCCTCGCGGGCCGCCGTGAAGAACGCGTCCACGATCGCGCGCTGCTGCGGCAGGCCCACGTCGGGGGTGCTCGGCCCCGCCTCCCTGACCTGGCGGCGGGCCCGGCTGGCCAGCTGCCTGGCCGCCTGCTCCGATCGCCCCACAAACTCCCCGACCTCGCTGAACGGCACGCCGAACACGTCGTGCAGCACGAATGCCACGCGCTCAGCCGGTGTCAGGGCGTCCAGCACGACCATAAGCGCCAGCCCGACTGATTCGGCGAGTAGCGCCTCCTGCTCAGGGTCGGGCGCGGCGTCGTCTGCATGGACGGCGATCGGGTCTGGCACGTGCATCCCGGCGGGCTGCTCTGGCCGGGCGGCCCGGGCGCGCAGCACGTTCAGGCACGCGCGGGTGACGATCGTAGTCAGCCAGCCGGTCACGTTCCCCACGCCGCCAGTTCCGGCGGCGGCGAACCTCACCCACGTCTCCTGCACCGCGTCGTCGGCCTCGGCCAGCGAGCCGAGCATCCGGTAGGCGATCGCCCGCAGGTGCCGCCGATGCTGCTCGAAAACGCGGGCCAGTTCTGCGTCCTGGCCTGTGCCAGGTGCTGCGTCGTCGCTCACTCGTCACATCCTCGCTCGGCCACGTGTCATCCGCTGTGGCACGCAAACATTGACACGGCGGATCGCGCCGATGTGACAAACACGGGAGCAAGCTCATGCGAGTACTGATCATCGGCGCCAGCGGCGCCGTCGGGACCCACCTGACCCGGCAGCTCACCGAGCAGGGGCAGGAAGTGACGGGGACGTGCCGTTCTGCATCAAAGAAAGGCAGGATCCGCTCCGCGGGCGCGACCCCGCTTGTCCTGGACGTCCTGGACGCCGCCGCGACCACGTCGGCGGTGGCCCACGTGCGCCCGGACGCGATCATCTACCAGGCGACGGCGCTGGCGGGGATGCGCTTCGGGCGCAGCCTGGACAAGACGTTCGCGCCCACCAACCGGCTGCGGACGGACGGCACCGACAACGTGATAGCCGCCGCCCGCTCCGCGGGAGCGCCCAAGCTCGTCGCGCAGAGCTTCGCGCCGTACCGGTACGCCTCATCGGGGCTGGTGGCTTCCGAAGACGACCCGGTGCTGGCGGAACCGCCAGCCAGCGCGGCGCAGACCTTCGCGGCGATGACCCACCTGGACCAGGCGGTGACAGCCGCCGGTGGGATCGCGCTGCGCTACGGCGGGTTCTACGGCGACCCGGACCAGATGACGACCGCCGTGGCGAAGCGCCGGTACCCCCTGATAGGTGACGGCAGGGGCATGATGTCGTTCATCCACCTCCATGACGCGGCCGCAGCAACGGTGCTCGCCCTGGAGGCTGACGGCCCGGCCATCTACAACATCACCGACGATGAGCCTGCCCCGACGCGCGACTGGCTCCCAGTGCTCGCAGCGGCGCTCGGCGCCCGCCCGCCCCGGCGCATGCCGGAGTGGGCCGGCCGACTGGTCATGGGCTCCGGGCTGGACATGCTGATGCAGGCCCGCGGCGCCGCCAACGCGAAGGCGAAGAAGGAGCTCGGCTGGACCCCCCGCTATACGACCTGGCGCGAGGGGTTCCGAACGATCGGGACGTAAAGGACGATCCCGGGCACCCATTGACGTCGCGTACCCGGTCCGGCGGTGATCTTCTTGATCCCGTTGCTGACCGAGCCGGTGGCGGTGCCCGACCTGGAAGGGCTCGCGGGGTGACTCAGCGGGGGACGCCCACCGGACCTGGATGTACCCGGATGCGCGGGCTGCGGCAGGCGCAAGATGTTCGGGGCAGTCGGGCCTGGCAGCACCCGGGTCGGCGCCGCGATGGAATCCGCCAGCAACCTGGCGATGCCGGCCTGGGAGGCAAGGCATGTGGCAAGCCGCATTTTATGCATTGCCGGTGTTTGGTGCGAAAACCCGCTTCTGCCGCGACGAGGTCAATTCAGGTGGGAGGCCGGTGCCGTGGCCAGCGTGTTGATTGGTTAGCCTCGATTCCCGGTCAGATAATTGAGTTGAGGTTTCCTGCGGCCTGGCGGTTACCGTGGCGGGAACCGGAACCGCAGGGTGCGCCCGCCCCACCAGGGGAATCGGGGTTTGGAGTTCGGCGAATCCTGCGTCGATGAGGGCGGGGTGGTGGCTGCGCAGGTTCAGTGCGCAGGTGACGTCGGTGTCGTTGATGTGCAGGGTGCCGGTGGCGTCGAGGAAGTCCCGCCACAGGGTTCCCGGCGTGGCTCGCTCGTAGCGGGACAGCTTGAGCGCCAGCAGCCGGTACAGGTTGCCGGCCACGACGGTCAGGGTGGTGTCCAGGTCGACGTTGAGCGGGACGCCGCTGGTGAGGGCGTCGAGGTGGAACCCGCCGATGTAGGCGTCGAGCTCGTTTTCGACCATCATCCGCTCGGCGTAGCGGGCGAACAGGTTCTTGCCGGGCGCGGTGAGGTCGCTGGTGATGAGCAGGGTGGGCTCGTCGCGGCCGATGTTCTTGATGGCGATCTGGCGGACCTGGGTGCTGATGCCGGGGAGCTTGATCATGTCTTCGTGCAAGCGGGGCCGCCGGTAGCGGCCTGAGCGGGCGATGATGGCGGGTTTCCATGCTGAGGCGGGCAAGGCGTCCAGGCGGGCGAGTTCGGTCTTGCCGCGCTGGCGCAGGGTGAGCCAGCTGATGCCGCGGCCGGACAGCTCGCCGAGGATCTTGTAGGTAGTGAGCTGGGAGTCGAAGACCAGCAGGCCGGGATCGCTGCCGGTGGCCTGCTGCCAGTAGTCCGCGAAGGCGACGATCTCCCTTGCCTGTTCGGCCTTGGTGATGTCGGCGTTGGCGTACACCATGTCGGCGGTGGCGTGGTCCTGGGCGAAGAAGGTGAGCACGGCGCGGGTGCGCTGGGAGCGGCGGGGGACGTAGTGCTTTTCCAGCACGGCCTGGTCGCCGTGGTGGCGGATGGCGTGAAAGTCGCAGTTGAACCCGGCCTCGCCGGTGGCCAGGCCGAGCGGCCGCAGCGCCTTGACCAGCCCGGTGAGCAGTTTCTGGTTGGCCTCGCGGCGGATGCGCCAGGAGTAGGTGCCCAGGTGGGTGGTCTTGGGCAGCGCGGTCAGCCCGAGCGCGAACGCCAGCCCTTCGTCATCAGCTAGGGTGCCGGCGTGGGAGACGCGGGGCTTGCGGGCGCACTTGGCCAGCAGCAGCGTCCCGATCGACTGCCAGGCTGACAGTTCCCTGGTGGAGGGGTAGCCGGCGCCGCTGATCAGGTCCGGCAGGCCGGTGTCGCAGATCGCGGGGAACAGCAGCAGCCCGGCATGATCGCAGGGCAGGTCTGCCGGCCCGTCCGGCCAGCCGGGCAGGGCGCTGGCCTTGACCGGGTCGGGCCTGGCCGGCGGCCCGCGGCGGCCGTCGTCGCGGCGGGGCAGCCGCGGCAGTCCCTCGGCGTCGAGGATCAGCCATACGGTCTGCGCCGAGACCGGCATCCCCTCGGCTGTGCACGCGGCGGCGATCTCGGTGACCGAATGCCCGGCGGTGCGCAGTTCCAGCACCCGCTGGCGGAGCTGGCCGGTGGCCTTGCGCGGGCCTTTCGGGCCGGGCCTGGTCCCGGCGAACAGGGTGAGCCGGCCCTGGCGCAGCAGGCTGGCCATCTGGTAGATGCTGGCGGTGGAGTAGCCGAACCGGTCGGCGGCCTCGGCGGCGGGCATCTCGTCCAGGAAGTAGGCGCGCAGCGCCTCGTACCGGCGCTGCGCTGAGCTCGCCGGCTCGGTGAAGTACTGC
>Ga0302226_10000539_pt1 | contig 31378 bp, 39 predicted proteins | sample II_Palsa_E3_3_FD_193524 | JGI IMG/M metagenome (GOLD analysis project Ga0302226, IMG submission 193524) | Peat permafrost microbial communities from Stordalen Mire near Abisko, Sweden - II_Palsa_E3_3 | ecosystem: Environmental > Terrestrial > Soil > Palsa > Peat permafrost | place: Sweden...
GTTTGCGCTGCGTCCTCGTCGGGGTCGGCTGGAGGGTCAGACGACATGGTAAAAATCAAAGTGCACTCTTTTCACTTTTCACTTTTCACTTGACTTTGCACTGAATGCATTGACTTAATTTCGCAGCAGTTGTGCACACGAGTTACAAAAGATCCTACCTGAAAAGAAAGACCCTGTTTGAAAAAAAAATCCCAAACTGATCCCATTAACCAAATTTGCGACCTTCCTTCTCTTCCGACCATCAAAAGTGTGCCCCTTCAGGTGTCAACGAGCGCCAGATCTCGTCGACCCTCTCCGCCTTCCCGATGACGTGGCTCAACACTGACGCTCTGGACAGTGCCATTAAACATTTGGTCGTTCCCCACCTCTGTGCGTCTGCAGCTGATGCAGGAGACGCCGTGGGCATCGACCAGTTCGAGTATCTGGAGAGAGACAGCTCCTGGGAGCTCGACCTGTCCTCCACCACCACTGGTCTCATCGGTATCGTCAACACCCAGCAGTCCATTGGCTGGACGACGAAAGGCTCTCACTGGGTGGCCTATGTGGTCGACCTGCCCAGCAAGTACCAAAACCTTCGGGTTACCGTGTTTGACAGCCTTGCACCGACCTCAAAGGCGACCAGGAGGCGGATTGCAAAAGTCGCCGAAGGACTGGCCAAAACCTCTGCTACAAGTTCCATAAATCCAACCACCACCAGTGAGGCAACGGAGCGCGACCCCCCAACCCTCACTCAACCCTCAACCACCCAAACCAGACGTCCGTGCACTATGGGCACTGCATTGAAGTAAATGGAGAGTGTTCAAAAAGCCATCCACGTGGCCAGACGGTTACAGACTTTTCAAATTACCGTTCTCCTTCTGTTCCTCCCCCCCGACGCTTTGCGGCCGGAGGCACCCCCGTCCGTTTGCGCTCTTTTGCGGGGCGGTGGGGAGAACGACACGGGGAGGGGAGCAAGGGCGTTTTTGTTTTGTTGGGAGGGGGAAGAGGCTGCTGGACTCACAATTTTTTTTCATAGAAAATACAGTATGTCGTCGTACCCAGGCTCGTTTGGAGGGCCCATGCCCGAGGCTCCTGCCGAAGCCCCAGTCGGAACAGCGCCAGCAGCAGCATCAGTCGTAAAAGCTTCAAGCGGCGCTGCTGTTGTCCCCGTGTCGATCGGGTCACTCGTCCTGAACGGCCACTCGCTTTATTCAGCAGTTCTTTTGTGGCTGTCGCTGGCCCGCGACCTCGCCGCCAACGGGATCACTGCGCTCGTCTGGCGCGTGCGCGAAATCGTCAACGGCCGCCTCCATGTAATGACAAGCATTCAGTCTTCTTTATACACTAAACCGAAAAAAAATGTTGTTGTTTTTTTTTTGAAAATACCAGAGAGCAAAGGCCCAACGCAAGCGACGAATGGCTCGCCGCTACATGCACACCGTTGCCGAGCTGGAGCAGCAGGCTGCCATGGCCGAGATGGACAACAAGCCGTTCATCTCAGAGTGGACCGACGATACCATCAGGACATTCGGACTGGGCTTTGCCGAGCTCCTCAACCAGGCCAGCAAAGCAATCAACAACTCTGTCGCCCCCGAAGAGGCACAGCAGCAGCAGCAGCAGCAGCACAGTGCGTTTATGAAAAATAAAATTTATAAATTATGAATAAAACAAAAACAGGCGCCACGGCGTTTTACCAGGAAGGCCTTGCAATCGCGGCGCAACAGCAAGCGTAATTAGACCGTGGAAAACTCACGATCGCAAAACTAATCTTGTTTTTCTTGTTGTGCCAGTGAGAAGCAACAGCAACAACATGCCGAGGCTGCCCCTGCCGAAGCAAACCCCGAACGGTTAAGGTACAAAAAAAAATTGTTTTTCATCTGCTCAAAAATACTATTGCAGAGAGCTCGAGTCTGAACTGGCGATGCTCCGTGAGCAAATTGCCGCGCTTGTCGCTGGTGGAGCAACACCGATGACGCCATGCGCACCCGACGTTCCCGAAATGGACGTGTCGTCCTTTGCGCCTCCCCCACCGCCCCCGCCACCACCACCAGCATCGCTCTTCGCTCCCCCGCCGCCTCTTGTGATCAAGAAGAAGAACGGCGAGAACAGCAATCCAAATGCTGGCCGCAAGTCCGTGGGCGACGAGTGGATCGCGGGCATTCCCGACGGCTCCAAGCGCCTGAAAAAGACCCGTCGCCTGTACGCATTTTTGGACATGTTCTTTTACTTACTTGCTGTTGGTGCAGGAATCCTGATGGGTCGCTGTACATCTCGCCCAAGAAGACACCTCAGCCCAAAACCGCCTCCGACATCATTGCCGACGCACTAAAACGTAAATTTGCAAAGTCTGGCGAGGGACGGCAGTCGATCGCGCCAAACGGATCGCCCAGCCGCAAGAGTCTCGCAGTCATTAACGCCGACGATTCGTGGGCGGCGTAAGGCACATATTTTTATATTCATTTTTTTTTTTCCTCTCAGACTCAAAAAGAAAGAAGAAAAAAAAAGTATCTCTCGTTCTCTTTCTTTTTCTTTTTTTACGTCTCTTTTTTCCCCCAATTTGTATGTGTAGGTTTTTGCCTATATACAACTGAACACGGATCCTTTTATTTCTTTGATCTTGAAGACGACGATGGGCGTCGCTTGGTCGAGGAGATCACTGGTGCGACTGTAGGAGTGGACACGCGTTTGGGGCGTTTTGACGGATGACCGTCACTGCTACCAGCCGGTGATGCGGCCGGGCTGTTTGCGCTGCTATTGCTGGCGGCCAAATCGGAGACCAGGCTGCCCAAGAGCGCAGGCGGCGGATGGGCAACATGCTGGTGATGGTGGTGCGTACTCGGCGTGCCCATGAACGACGCCTCGGCCGTGGCCTGTTCGTGCTGCTGGTCGGCATCGGCGTCAGAGTTTCCGATCCGCTTGGAAAGGAAGACGTGCGCCTGCGAGTGGCCAAAGCCCTGCTTCCGCCAGAATCGTACGGCGGGCGAGTCGGCCTGGGTATCAATAAAGAGCATGCGGGCACCGTCCGCAATGGCCACCCCCTGAAAGTGCTGGAACAGGGACACACCGATCCCCTGGCCCTGGTACTCGGGAGCGACTCCGAGCCAGATCTGTTTTGTTGTGTGTGTGTTTTTTTAAACAACAGGAAAGAGACATTCCTGAAAAAAAAAAACACGTACCAGGTAGCCGTACTTCCACGCCGAGCGCTTCTTCTTGATGGTCGTGCCGAGGCTGAAGCCGACAATCTTGTCGTCCACCTCGGCAATGAGGCAAAACTCAGAGTCGGTCTCAAACAGGTCGAGCACCTCGGCCTGCTCCCAGAATCGGAAGAGGTTTGGCGATCGGCGGTCGCCAAAGACGCGCTCGCCGAGCTCGTACACGTCATTGATGTCGTCAATCATCATCTCGCGCACGACGACGTTGGCCTTGCGCTTCTTCTTCGCGGCAGACGCAGAGGGGGTCGGTGTGTGCTGGTCATCTGTGCTGTGCGTACTTGACGAGTCGTCCACGACGCCACGGCGACGCGAAGACCGACGCGGGTTGCTGCTGAGGAGCTGCGGCGGTGGTGACGACGTCGACGTCATTGACAATGAGTTGCTTGAGGCTGCCATCGTGGTCTACATAAAGTGTTTTTTTTTTTTTTTCCGTCTGCGTGAGATTCGATTCAATGGCACTCGCGTACGAGGTTGGAGGCGGTCAACTGGTGCTGGTGGTGGTGGTGGCCCTCCTGGACCTCGGCGTCCTCGGGCTGCAGCTGCTCTGCCTGCTGCGACACGTTGAGCGACATGTACACGTGGTTGATGGGCGTGCCAAAGCCGTGCTTTTCAAAGAAGGCGCGCGCGACATAGTTGTCGGCGGGGGTGTCGCACAGGATCATCCGCACGCCCTCCTGCAGCATCAGCGGCGCCACGCGGTTGTACAGCTCCGTCGCAATGCCCCTTCGGCGGTACAGCGGGTCGATGGCTATCCAGTGCACGTATCTTTTTGGGGGGAGCGAGGCTCGTTAGTCTGTGAGTGGGCTAGTAGGGTACCCGTAACGCCACGAGTTGCGCTTCTTGATCTCGTCGCCAAAGATGAAACCGACCAACTTCTTGTCGGTCGTCTCGGCCACAAAGCACTTGTTGTTGTCGCTCGAGAAGGCGTCGATGACCTCGTACTCGTCCCACAGTCTGCGTCCAGCGCCATTGCCAATCAGTACGTGCCACACCAATCACCCTCGCTGCTCGTACCGATAGAGGTTGGGAAACTGGGACGTGAACACGCGCTCGCCCAGGTGGAAGCACGTGGCGCAGTCCCGGAGCTCCATGGGCCGGATGGTGTACTCGAGGTGCTGCACCGTGGCCTTGCTGTCCAGCGCCTCCTCGCTGCCGCTGCTGTTGCTGCTTGTCCCGTTCCGCCCGCCTTTCCTCGTGGGCGGCGAGGACGTTGACGACGACGACGAGGCAGAGGAGGACGGCGCTGCATCAAACGTCCTGGCCGCGTAAGCCAGCGGCGACGTCGTCAGCGTGCCGTCGCCGTCACCCTGGTTGTCACTGCGGGCCAATGACCGCACAAACCTGGTGAGAGCGAGTGAGCGCCCATGGGGGGGACCAGTGCGCTATGTTTACCGTCTGCCGGCGGTCTTGGCGTCCGACACGGCGGCTTTGTGCTTTCGCTTGCGAGCAGCCGAAAGCCCCGCAGGTTGCATGCTGGTTGACGATGGGAAAAAAGGGGAGCGAGATGAAAGTTTTTTTTTTTCAGATTTTTTTTTATTATTCGAGCACTGCCTTCCCGGCGGATTCATCAAACCGAAGCACTGACCTATTAACTGATCCGGAGATCCTTAACCGAAAAAGACGACTTGGTCAGGGTTACAAGCCCGCTGCCAGAACACTCGGCGTAGAGGTCGTTGTCGCTCATGTTGTGAGGGTGGAAGCCAGACTGGCGACAGTTGGAGATGTACTCGAGGCCGGGTGGGTCCGTCAGTTTGAACATTCCGCATCTGAAGGCGTGAAAGAAAAAAAAAACAAATAGATAAAGTCACGAGTCTTATTTTATTTTTTTGATTTTACGATCGCTGTTGGCGCGGCGCACAGACGATGGCGACGGCCTCAGGAAGCATGAGCTGGTACGAGCAGTGCGTGTGGAGATCAACAGAGCTCATGAAGCAGGTTTGCGTAGGGTGAGTCTGTGTTTTTTCAGTGAGCACGAGGGCAAACAAAAAAAAATTATTTTTAATGTAAATACGTGGATCCAGCCCATCGTGATCAGCCCTAGCCTGTCCTGAAACTGGAGGAGTAGCTCCTCGTTCTTGGTCGTGCACGAGTCGGACGTGCCATCCTGCGGCGGGATGACGAGATGTGTGACGGTGAGGACGTCCTGCTGGAGGGTGCCACAGAGGATGCCACAGGTCTCGGTGTTTTTGAGCGTGTTGGGATGGGCAAGCTTCACAAAGGTCGGGATGACTTCCTCTGGGATCATCATCGGCCGCATGCGCTCGTCCTCGGTCACAAACGTCGGCTTGTCGAAATGGGTTGGCTTGGGCGGAATCGGTGGGCTCGACAGGTCGCCGCTGCTGCCGCCGCTGCCGCCGTCGTTGAAAGAGGCCGGCTTGGGCGGGATCGGGGGACTGAGGGGCTCGGAAAAGAAGGCCGGCTTGGGTGGGATGGGCGGCTGGTCAAAGGTAGTGTTGTTCAAAAAGGTGGCCGGCTTGGGCGGGATGGCCGGCGAGGTCATGAAATCGGGCTTGGGTGGAATCATGGGCTGTTGTGGTGGCTCAAGACTGCCGCCGTCAAAGATATCGTCGGGCTTGGGAGGGATCACCGGCGGCGGAGGCATGTTGAACATGTCCTGCGACGTGGTCGTAACGAACGGGGGCGCGATGAACATGTCCTGCGACGTTAGAGGAGGCGCTGAGGGAAGCGAGGGTGGCGCACTCGGTACGTAGACGGGCAGCGCGCCCATCGGTTGCAGAGAGGGGTACGGTGCGATGGGCATGTGCTGGGGGACCGAGGGCATTTGCGGTGCCGGCTGGATTGGCACGTGTCCTATTGGCGTGAGGGGCTCCTGAACAAAACAAAACAGACAGTTAGCGTCCACGCATTTGGAGGCTCTCTTTGAACGGCACCACCGGAACAGCTGGTGGATGCGGGTGTACGGGTCCGATGCGCCGCTGGGTTGCGGCAGCTAATGCCTCCTGTCGTTCCTGCTCACGCTGCCTCATCGCCGCCGCCGCCGCCGCCTGCGCCTGCTGCTCGCGGTCCAAGTTCTCCTGTAGCTTGATGGCCTTCATCTGCGCGTGCTGGTGCTTGATCGTCTCTGCGAGCGTGCCTTTGGCCTCGATCAGGTCAATCGCGGCATTGCACTTTTGGTTCATCGTTCGCTTCTGCGACATGTCAAAGCTCTTGTTGCCCGGATGCCCGAGCAGGGCTGTGCACAGGATCGTGTACCGGAAGTACAGCATGTAGGCCCGCTCGTAGTTTTTCTCCCTCATGTACGTCTCTGCCTGAGACACGCGAGGTTTGTGTTTTTTTATTTTTGTTTATGTGTCACGGTCGGTAACTTACCTGCTTGTGCAGTGTCTCGCCCACGCTGTAGTAGAACTGGACCGTCCGCGTCGGCTCCACGCGGATCATGTTGGTCTCGGCCTGCTTGCGCAGATCCTTGAGGTACTGCGTGGCCGATGCCGCAGCCTCGTCCAAGATGATATTCCTGCTCATCGTGCGACGGCCATGGAAATTGCCGAGTTTACAGCCCAGGCGAATGGAGCAAGGCGAACAGATCGACGCGCTCAAGACAACGCGCGCCGCCCTGCAGAGCCTGATCGTCGTGACCTCTGAAATATAAGTAGCCGAGGCAACTAACAGGGTGGGCTAACGATCCGTTTTTCCATTTATGTGTGTGTGTGTGTGTGCGTGTCGTTTGGATGGCTGCACGGAGAAGGACCTGCTCAAGCTGACACAAAACTACACGGCCCTTGCAGGTAAGAAACATCAATAGAGCGCACGGATTTTCTGACCCACGGACGATGCAGATGCCAACGAACACTGGGCACGGATCGTCGAGCCCTCGTCCCAACGAAAGTAAAAAAGTAGTTGCAGCCTTGCCTATGAGATTGTTGTGCATGTAAAAAACGGGACCTCCGGACCTCTCTGGGGCAGCATCTCATAAGGTGTTTGATGGTGCACTGCCCTGCCCTCTCGATCTTTGGGCTACCACTTTACAATCATGCCTGAAATCACGCTGGAAACTGGTGACGTGTTGGCCGCGCTCGCTGTAGTCGTGGCATCGTCCGTGCTCGTGGCGGTGCTGGTAAGGGTGCTGCGCGCGCGCAGTGGTGGTGCGATCCAGCCAGGGCCGTCTCGGCGGCTGCCCCCGCTGCACTCGTGGGTGAAGTGCGTGCTGGGCGGGCTGGACGACGACGAGCGCAGCGGCAGGGAGTGCGCGCTGAGGCATCTGCAGACGCTGGAGGTGCCTGCGTACGACGTCGACAACGGGGAGGAGGGGCACGTGAGCGCGGACTGGGAGCGGATCAAGAGCAACACGCACTGCGTCTTTGCAAAGACATCGCGCGTCATGGGCGGCGCGCGGTGGGACCCCAAGCTGACCCTGGAAGAGAACGTGGTCCGGAGCATCCCGCTGCTGGTGCAGTTCAACATGCGCATGACCAACGGTGCAAACTATGACGGCTTTGTGATCGAGGTCGAGGACGAGGCCTACGGCGACACGATCGAGCACTTTGGCAGCACCGTCACACGCATCCTCGAGACCCTGTCGATCTACGACCCCGAGCACGACCACGCAATGTTTGGCCCCATCCACCTCAACGTGTGGAACTTTACCTTTGGTGGCACCCAGGCATCCTTCTTCATCAGCTCGTTCGCGCCCTGCTACGGCAAGCAGCATTCGCGCTTTGGCTACGACACCAAGAGTTCGTTCGTCCTCCTCCAGCCAGAGATATCCTTCTCTCAAAAGGGCATTTCCCTGGACGAAGACCCTCAGTCGGTCCGCCATCTCATCCGCAAGCGCTTCCAGCAGGCAGGCCAGCCGTACGTTTTGGCACCAGTTGAGGCTTAAAAAAATAATAATTTATTCTTTCTTTTACAAGCTACGACGCGAGGGATCGCAAGGTCTACACCATGCTCAACTGGATTGTGCGGCCTCAGACGCACACGGAGGAGGCCCTGGCCTGGTGGACGTGGGATACCAAGACGGGCAACGCTAAATAAATAAACAATAGTTCATCTTCTTGTAAAAAATTGTACCCGGGCTCGACAAAAATTACAAATCTCAATCATCAGACAGGCGCTGGCGCTTAATCCCGCTGCTGCTGCTGCCGCCGCCGCCGCCGCCGACCCCGCCTCCGAGGAGATGGCTAGTGATGGGGCTATAGTCGTCGTCGACGACCGAGGGGCCGTCCAGATGATCTTGCAGGTCGAGGTCGTCCGCGCCGAGCTGCAATGTGTGGTGCATCGACGTGGAGGGGACGATCTTGTCGTCGAGCTTCTCGAGCATGAACACGACGGTCTGCATGTCGGTGCGCGATCCCCACTTGGACGTGTTGGCCGTGCCTATCCGCTTGTCCTCGCCCACGACCAGCGTCGCCGGCCAGTCCACCAGCTGGTCCGTAAACATAACGCCCTTCTGCTGCGCAAGCTCCTTGACCCTGCGGCGCAGCTCATTGCGCTTGCGGCTGGCCTCCTTCTGGTGGTCGGACGAACCGTGTTCCTTGGGTACGGGCGATGACAGCGCTACAAGGCAAGGCCCGGGTAAGTAAGCAGGTCGCAGGCACAAACATACACTCGAGGTGGCCAAAGTGGCGCTGCGAGACCATGTTGAACTCCTCCGACTTGAACATGCGCACCATGTCGTTGGAGGACGCAAACACCTGCGGCCGGTCGCCGTTGAGCAAGAACAGGCCCGCGTGCACCCCCGCCGAATTGAGCTGGTTCATGAGCCTCTTGATGCGCGGGACAAACGACGCGTCCATCGTCTGGAACATCGGCACGCCCATGATGCCGCCCACCCCGGCGCCGCCCACGCCCGACATGACCACGTCGTTGGTCTCGCTGCCGCTGCCGCTGCCGCCGTTGTGCAGATGCTCCACCACGTCCACCTTGCCATCGGCCGACGTCACGAGTGTTTCCATTCAGTACCCCTGCAGTTGGTCAGGGTGACACATGGTCGTAACGCGTTCAGTGCATTGCAAAATCAAACAGAGCGCTTAGGGGGTGGGAGCCTGCTGTGCGACCAACCTTTCGGCGACAGTTGGCCAAGACGCACGGGGTCCACACACACGCAATTTCAGGGCCGTAAATATGGACGCGGGCCAAAATGGCGCGGCCTTTGCGTCCGTTCCCGTTGAGCTGGTCAACTCGCTCACAGCCGAGTAAGCCTCTGTTTCGCACGCCCGTTCTTACCAAGTACGACGAAAAAAAAAAAAAGTACACTGGTGAAAAAGTCGGTGCGCCAGTGCCGTTGCCGCAACTCGAAATGCCTCAAGCTGTACTGCGAGTGCTTTGCGAGCGGCGAGCTGTGCCATCCCGGTAAGGGCTTGGGTTGAGCCAAGCTGCACTTGCTGACACGCGTCTTTGTGCCTGGATGGTGGTGGGGGGGATTAGGGTGCAGCTGCGTCTCGTGCAACAACAACACCAAGACAGAGAGTAATGCTTGTTTTTCCCACCGTTTTTTTTTTCTTTTTTCAAATATTGAGTCAACGGACAAAACTGGCTGGTAGACGAGAGGGTACAGGCCGTTCTGGGCGTGCTGGAGAAGAACCCGGACGCGTTCAGGCCCAAGGGCAATGCCGCGGGTGTCGAGGCCGAGTCCAAGGGGTGCAACTGCGTGCGGTCCAATTGCCTCAAGCGGTACTGCGAGTGCTTTGAGGCAGGCGTCGACTGCACCGACAAGTGCAACTGCACCGACTGCAAGAACACGAGGACAGGCGGCGCGGCAGTGTTGTCGTCCAGTGCGTCAGCCGCGGCATCGTCGGCGGCGTCGGCGTCGGCAGCTGCGGGCGCGGTGGTCGACAACGACCTCAAATTCCTGGAACTGTCGCCCGACAGGTCACTGCTGGCGTCGCGCAAGCGGGGGCGTGACGAGCCCAAGTCGCCCTCCAAATCTGCACCATCATCACCGTCGAAGAAACAGGCCAAGAAGCACGCTAGAAAACTCGAGAACGCGCAGATCGAGCGCGCGCTCTTTTCCAGCGTCCTCCAGCCCGAGCACCTCCAGAGCGTGAGCGACATCCTCCTCATGTCGGCGCGTGAGACCGAGGCGAGGATCATCCGGCAACTCGCGCACCACGACGTGCAAGGCGACGACGTCACTGCCGCCGTCATGGCCGAGATCGCCGTCCCGCCGTCACCGCCCAAGCAGTCTGCCGCCGACGACCAGCAGCCTCCGCAACCACCATCCGGAACCGTCCAAGTACCAGTCAAGCTTCCGTCAGAGGTGCCCGAGAACCTGATGTGCTTTGAGGAGGACGCCCTCTCGCCCTCCCTGGCCGCAGCGAGCACACTGCCGACACCGACCGCCTTAGCGCCTGCGACGCCATCTAATTCTTCAAAACACGCAGCGGCACACGACCCGCTGCCTCCACAGCAGCCGCCGGCACAGTCCATCACCAGCCACCCATTGTACATTGAGCAAGAGAAGGCGATTTTGTCGGGCCTGCTCGAGTCGCTCACGACGATTGTTGACTCGGTCGCGCAGCGCAAGGCGCAGCTGATCCAGTCATCGGTGCCCTCGTCGCCCATGCGCGGCTCCATCGCCGACCTGTCCCTCGCAGCGGCAACCGTAGACGGCGAAGATGCCGAGTTAAATTTTGTTCATTTTGTAACCAGCGCCAAGTGATGCGCCCAACCCCGTGAGTTTGGCTCGTAATGGAAACTCTATCCTTTTCTACATGTCTGCAAAGAAATCACCCGATACGGATGGCTTTTCCTTCTTCTTTGGCCTGCTCTTTTTAGTTTGTTGCGCTGGCTGCTGCTCCTCGACGTCCATATCATCTGCGGCCGCTGGAGGGGCAGCAGCAGATGAAGCGGAATCGTCCATCTCTTCGTCTCCGTCGTCTTGCTCTTCGTCGTCTTCGCCATCATCGCCATCGTCGTCGTGCAGATACTGGATATTCCAAAACTTGACCGTGTTGTCGTGCGAACACGAAGCCAAGTAGTTGCCCGTGGGCGCCAGCCTGATGCGCTCGATGGGGAACTCGGCGTGCTCGCCCACGACACCGACAAACTCGTTGGGGAACATTGTGAGGACGCTGCACACACACGCAGAACAAAATTATTATGGAATTCCTTCTCCAGCACTTACCGGATGAGACCGTCGCTCGATCCGGTGATGAGAAGCTGGTCGTCGATGGGTACGAGGGCGTCCACCGAGGACGGGTGCCCAGGGAACCTGTCCGAGATGTCGTCCCACTGGCCCCACGAGTAAATATTGAGGATGCCGTCCTGCGAGCCGCAGATGACCTTGCTGTTGTTCTTGACGACGGCAATCGACAAGAGCTCGTCGTCAAGCTGTTCAGACACGGCGTGCGGCTTGTTGTGCCTCACGTCGTACACGGCCAGCGAGCCATCGCCGCTCGTCGCCAGCAACGTGTTTTCGCCCTCCACAAAGCACAGATCCGAGATAAAGTCGCCCTGGTTGCCCTCATACGATCGCACTACGCCCTGCTTCCGCAGATCCCACAGCTTGACCGCGCCGCCGTCGTCTCCCGTCGCCAGCACGTTCTCGTTCAGCCGTAGCAGCGTGTTGATCGGGTCGCTTCAATGCCACCATTTAATCACAGCCCATCGAAAAAGTCAACGTGCCTGTGCGCCTTCTTCTCCTTGAAGACGGCCGTCGCCGTGGCCACATCGATGGCCTGGAGGCTCTTGTCGCTCGACCCCGTGAACAGCACTAGACACAGTCGAAGAAATTACATTGGGACTGCACAGGGTAAAAAGCAACGCACTGGAGCCGCTGCTGGAAAACGCGAGGGCCCTGCACGACTTTTTGTGGTGCGTGAGCAGCGCGACCCGCGTGTTGCCCCCGTTGGCAAACCTGTAGACCTCGACCTGGCCCGAGATGAGCCCTGCGGCCACGATCTGCTGGTGCGGGTGGAACGCGACCTCCAGCACCTCGCAGTCAAACCCGAGTTCGGGCGGGTGCGCCTCGTCCTCTGGCAGCTCGTTCTACGCACAAGCAACCGTCAGAATTGTGGTGGCTGGTGGTGGCTTGGAGGAGGCCCGTTACCGCGAGCGAGTACACGACGTTGTTGCCAGCCATGTGGTGCGGGTGACGTAACGTATGGGTCGATCACTCCAAAGTCATCATGCCGGCTTTAATTTCACGTTTCAAAACGTCAAAACAGCCGTCCGATGGACCTCGCCGGTGCGGCCGCGACGCTGCGGGCCCGTGTGGCGGCGCTGAGGCGGACGGCGGCGGCGACGATAGCGGAGGACAAGGGGCGTGCGTCGCTGCTGTCGCGCTTGGGCGAGCTGGAGGACTGTGCGCACGAGCAGCTGGAGCGTATCCAATCCGCACAAGCACGCGTCAATCTAGGCCTGTTGGCGCTGCCTGGCGGCGGGTCGGCGTGGGCCGCGTCGATGGTGGCCATTGCCAACGGACTGCTGCGCACACCGCACCCCAGCTGGAGGCCCGCCAGGGACGACGGCGACCGCTTTGACGATCAGCTCGCGTACGTGCCCACAAAACCCGCGCGGCCAACGGCGACGGCACCGACAGCCGAGGAGGACGATAACGCAGCGTACTTTGCCCAGGAGACCGTGTCGATGACGGCGGCGCTCGCACAGGCACGCGAGAGCCACGACAGCGTGCTGGCCGAGGTCGGCGGGGCGGCCGTGATGAGCCCAGGTCCATTCCCGATCACGAGCCACTGGAACGTCCCCACTCACATCTCGTTCAGCCCCAAATTCAAGCTGACCATCCGCTACAAGCCCGTTGAGGAGGTGCTCGCTGCGCTGGAGTACCTGCGGCAGGTCACTGGCAGCAACGGCGGCGACAAGTCCAAGCTCAACGTGCCCCTGGTCGAGCTGGCATTGATCGCGTGTGGTTTCAGCGCTGCACACGACCTTTCCAAGCTTCAACCAGCGGACGTGGTCATCCCGCGCCGGTTCAAGGCTCTGCTCCCCCGTGGAACCTATACCGTCCGCTCGACGGTTTTCGGGTATCGCTCGTACGAGGAGAACCTCGTCGAGATGCAAAATTTCCTCCTCAAAGCGGCTGTGGGCTCGTGGTCTTCGTGGTCGCTCATCGACGCCATCAGAATCGAACGTATGCGAAAGTAATTCTTTTCTTTTTCTCACCTTCAAACAACAATATAAAAAAAATGAATAGTGCCCGCAGATGTGCTCTACCCACTGGTCAACTTTACGATCTTTGGCCAGGAGGCTGCCGATCACGAGCTTATCGCTTGCGCCAACGAGGGACTGCTGCAGAGCGTCGACTCGGTCGTCCTCTTCTCGTCCAGCGTCGACGTTGACTCTGAGCAGGTCGCGTGGCTTGATCGCCAGGGCTTTTTCGACATGCTCTACTGGAAGCCCCAGGTAATTCTGCACCGCTTATCAAGTTTTACTAACCAAGAAAAAATAAAGATGCCTTTTGCGGTCGTGCACAAAGTCTCGGATGAGACGGTGCTGGTAAAGGCCTCTCTCGTGCAACCGGGGCCCTCCAACACGCCACTGGATCAGCGCATTGCGTCGCTGTTCAACTACCAGGACGTCGTCAAGATGTATGCTACGTCGTCGCTGTCCTCGCCCGAGAGCACCAGGTAAGGCAGTGCTTGTTTTTTTTTAAAAAAATAAAGTAATGTTACCGCAGGGAGGTAGCGCCGATCATCCTCCAATTGGCCAAGTATCAGACGTCGCTTGCGATGAGGGGCTGTGCGGAGGCGCTTGATCAACTCGTAGTCGTCCCGCTGATGTTTCTGGAGAACGAGATCATTTGGCTGCACAATCACCCTCTTCCGGCCGCCCTGGTCAAGCACTTTGAAGCGTCGTTCGAGCCCTACCACAGCGCGACCTTTAGGCCGACTGTCGAGGGGGCGCTGGACGCGTTCTATGTCACCAAGCTGCGCCCCTCGCTTCGGACCTCTGTGATCCTCCCGCTCCTTCGTGAGCACGTCCAGGCCGAGCTGGAGAAACCCCTGTTCAAGTCCACGGGCGACCTGCGCATGCTCTTCCAGTCCATCTCTCTCGTCGCGTCCTGGATCATGTACGAGTTCTCGGTGATCATCTCCACGGCCAAGAACCGCCCGCTGTCCATGTACTCGCGCGATCTCCGTGGCACAGGGCGCGACATGGTTGACGTGCTCCTTCGCATCCTCCACACCGAGTTTCTGGCCGCCAGCCAGCCGCCCGGCGTTGCTGAGAAGACCCCTGCAGCCGTCTTTCTCAGCAGCCGCTATTTCCAGACCAAGGCCTTTCTCAGCTCGGCACTATCTCACTGCGTATTACAATTTATTTACCGGTGTTAATAAAAAAAATTTTTTTATTTCAGCACCAGCAATCGTTTGATCCCATCCGCCGGGTGATGAGACAAAACTGCTGGAGCGTTGCCGCCCCAATCGTTGCCAAGATCCATGCGGTCAACCCCTCGGATGAGGAGCTCGAGGGGCTCCTTCCCTCTGCTTTGGACAAATGTACGTAACACATGAACAATGATGGAATAATGATTGGAATGCTTTTTTTTCTTTTGTAGACTGCGAACTGGTGAGTCTGGAGATCCAGCACACGCTCGACCGATCCTTCGAGGGATCCTTCAAAGTCAAGCTCGGGTATTCTGTTGAAGAAGTTGTCTCGCGCTATTGCACCGTCTACCCCTGGATGACTGGTATGGAATTTATCTGCTGAGATGATTGCAACATATTAAAAAAAAACTTTTTTTTAGATGCTTCCTTGTTAAAGCCACTATTTGATACTATCGCCGCGCTCGGGGCTTCCACTACTCACGAGCTACACGCCGTCTTCCAAATCGCTTTGTCGCAACCAGTTTAATTTTTCCAGAGTATATAATTTTTTCGCAGTTGGTAAGGGTACGGGGGAAAGGAGTGCAGTGAAGAGAAAAACGAGTCATGCTCTGGGGTACAATTAATTGGCGGAGAGAGTGTGGAGGCTGGCGCGATTGTTCTGGTACTGCCTCCATCCCAGCACTGCCGAAGTCGTCCATGCGATGACCGAGAACAAGCCAAAGGCGCCCGCGGTCTTGAACACGTTGTAGTTGATGTCCTCGGTGACAGTGTATGTGTTGGCCAGGTACACGATAGATGCGAGGAACCACAGCACTGCCCAGCTACACGAGTCGGGCGGTTGTTTAGACCCAAAATAAGCCATGTGACCGTTTATAGACATTACATGGACGTGACGACGACGTCCAGCAGCGAGACCATGACGACGTTGGACTGACTCGGTGCCTCCTCCGAGGACATTGGGTCCGAGTAGCAAAAGGCAATGCCAAAGCACAGGTCGATGATGAACGCCAGCAGGGCCACCAGCACGAAGAAGAAGTTGAACGCGGGGGCCTTCAACATGTCTGTGGCGGAGATGGACGTCGCAAACGCCACCACCGCAAGCAGAAACTCGGCGCTGCGCACGGCCGCCCGCGCCTGGCTCTCGTTCAGCGCCAGCGTCGGGCGCACAAACCAGATCTCGCCGTGCTCCTCGAACCTGTCTCCTTCAGACGGCACCTGACCATAGGACCCCATATTCACTAAAATGGTGTCTGCCGTGGTGGTTCAATTGCTGACACCTTGTTGCCCCCCCCACCACTGACCAAACGGGCCTCGCACACCTCCACTCCACCTCCTCGCCACTCCTCATCGTCCTATCACCTGCAGATCTAATACCCCCCTCCCCCCCTCGGTGTGCAGAAGGCAAACATGCATTTCATGGACGTGCTTGTATACGTGGCCGCGGTCGGCGGCTTTTGCCTGGCCACGGTCTGCTTGGGTACGCACGCCAAATGGGAAAGTCGGCACTGGAAGGCTAACGTGGTGGTTCCTGGGTAGCGGGGTCGCTGTACTACCTGGCCGAGATCGTGGAGGAGCACACGGTCACGACGAGGAGGGTGATCAAGTACGCGACCGTGGCGGTCGTGGTCATCCAGCTGCTGCTGTGGATCGTGGACGGGTACCCGATGTGGCACATCTGGTTCTCGGTTGCATGCCACGGCTTCTACTCGCTCCTGCTCAAGGAGTTCCCCTTTATCGAGCTCACCTCGCCCGTGTTCATCGCAAGCTGCGTCTTTGTCCTGGTCGACCACTTTTGGTGGTTCTACCACTTTACCAGCGAGTACTACCGCTTCACCGAGGTCGTCACGTTCTTCTCGATCTGCGTGTGGCTTGTTCCGGTATGTCACCACTCGTATTTAAATTTATTTTAGTTATTTATTATCTATGTGCCAGTTCATGTACTTTGTCTCCCTGTCCGCCTCTGAAAACACACTGCCGTCGATGGACACGGCCGCGGCCGCCGACCAGCGCAAGAACCGCATCGGCAACCGTCTGCTCGCGTTCTTCAACGTGATCCTCCAAAAGCGTGCCGATCTCCTGCCCATGCGCGCGTCCTCGGCCTCAAAACATCTTTGACGCAAAAAAAAAAAAAAAAAAAAGGATTTTTTAAAAAAACAACAACAAAAGGTTTAGGCAGGATTAAAAGCAATCTCGATAAAGTAGACGTAGGTGCCGTCGAGGGAGACCTGTCCGCGCAGCCACGTCCAGTCGGCGCAGAGATCGGTCGGGTTTGTGTAGTTTGCGACAATGTACCGGTGCTTGCCGACACGGGTGATGGAGGGGAAGGCCGTGTCGCCGCAGCCGGGCAGGGTGGTGATGAACTCGAGCTCCTTGGTCTGCTGGTTGATGCGCCAGAGGCCTGTGCCGTGCTTGCGCAGCGAGTACGTGGCGAGGTTGATGGCGCGCTGCTGGTTAAACGTGAGGTCGTGGTAGCCGCGATCGTAGGGCCCATCGGGGTCGGTGCGCGCGATGAGGTAGATCTCGTCGCCGTGGCGGAGCAGCTTGGGGCTCTCGTAGATGTCGGGCATGGTGCGGTTGGGCGAGGGGAAGAGCTGCCAGGTGCCCCAGTCGCCGCTGGGCGCAAACACGACAAACGACCCAAAGCCGGCCGAGTCGCCGTCCTCGTTGCGCGTCACGCCCCAAAAGTTGCCGTCAATGTCGACCGTGAAGCCGACCTCGCTCACGCCGCCCTGGTAGACCCACTCTGTGCCGTTGTCTGCGCCGCGCGGGGCCAGCGGGGTCCACGTCGCGCCCCCGTCGCTCGACACGTTGAGGTGCACCTTGACGTCGGGGAAGTCGGTCACCGAGTAGTGGTTGCCGTGGTAGCTCGTGAGCAGGCCGACCTCGTCGTGGAAGGCGATGTCCCACAGGACCTCCTCGGGCCGGCCCCACACGGCGAGCGGCGTCCACTGGCCCGCGGCGAGGCGCGTCGTGCGCCACAGGTTCTTGGGCTCGAACGCAAACGGGTTGACCCCGGCCTCGAAGAACGAAAACACGAGCTGGCCCTCGGCCACGTGGAAGTTGGGCTCGCGCACGTCCGCGCCCAGGGCGAACGAGGCCTCGGCCGTCCAGCGCGCGCCGTCGTCGTCCAGCGGGCGCGACGCAACGTGCATCACCGCCTTGCCCGAGGCAAAGTGCGAGCGCGACGTGCGCCAGCCAAAGTACAGGCGCCCCGCGAACGCAAAGATGCCGCAGTTGTTGTTGCTGTCCTGCAGCTCCAGCTCGCCCGGCAGCAGCTCACTCGGCGCCACGACCGTCGCCGCCGAGCTCACCACGGGCACGTAACTCACACCCGTGCCGGCGATCTCGCGGTCCCACTCCATGGCCTCGTCCGCCGCCGCCCAGCTGGCACGGGGCGCCAGCACCAGCAGGAGCAGGACGGCGACCAGACCCGTGACCTTGATTGCGGGGTTGCGGGGCATCCGGTGTTGGTTCGGCAACTAAAATGACAATCATGGACACTACACTTCACATCCGCCGCCACGTCGGACGCCAAGCCTCGGATGCAGCGCAGCGTCAGCAAGTCCAGCGCCAGCGCCGCCAGCCAACTGCACCTGCCCGGTTCAGGGGCGGCACAAAGCGAGCAGCAGGTGATGGCCGCCAAGGTGCTGCGGCTCAACGAGCTGCTGGAGCTGCGGTCTCGAACGGCCATTCTGTATCCCGCGCTGCTCGCCACGATCGGGTTCATGTACGTGTGGCGCTCGACGGGGGTCGCAGCCATCGCGCTGTCGTCGCAGCAGGACATCGCGGCAAGGGTCGGCTACAACGTCACCAGCACGTACTCGATCCCGCGCGAGGAGTGGGCCCATGTGTGCGATCTCCGCGCCGACAACGAGGTTCCCCTGCTCGTCCTGGGCGACGATTGGAGAGGCACGTCCCTGGTGGTCAACGTCTTTGACGATCTCCCATCGCACGAGAACGCCGTCGCGCTCGTGAGGCACAAGCTGGGCAACGTGAGGTACTACGAGCCGATGCTCGACTGGCTCAAGATGCTTTTCGCCGCCGTCGTCTCGTACCTGTCGTTCTCGACCTTTACCTTCTCCTTGCGCACGATCGCCGTCCACAGCGAGGTGCAGCCCGACGAGTTGCCGCCCCGGCTGAGGCGGTTCTGGCGGTTCGTTGATCGCTTTGCGCCCGGCCTCCTCTCGCTCCTCGGCCCGGCCGTGCTCACGCCGCCCCGGCGGTCGATCATGGACGAGTACCACGACCGAGCCGCAAAGACGCCCAGCGAGCTGCGGCGCCACCTGCTCAAGCTGTTCTACCTGGTCGTCGTGCCGCTGTCGCGCATGATCCACTACGTCTTCGTGTGGTTCTTCTTCATCCTACTCAACAGCCACGAGCTCGAAGGCAACTGCTTCTTCATCGTCGAATCCAGCGGCCTGCACTCGTCGCTCAGCCACCGCGTCCTCATCGGCGGGATCCTGTTCCTCCTCAGCACCGCCCTGTACATCTTCAACATGAGCATCCTCAAGGCGACCGAGGGCGACTGCGACCCGCTGCACTCGCGCGAGTGGCTTGACGCCGTCCACGAAAACTACTACGGCCCGGATGCAAAGGGGATATTATTTGTTTGGTAACTTTGATTTTTTTTTTTTTTTTATACCGTACATGCAAACATGGTTGGGATCCGGTTTTCTATGGCTTAGGCCTTGACGAAGAGAGAGACTGGTTTACGAGCTGTCAGCACAATTTATTTGCTGACAATTTGTCAGGCACGTTTTTTTCCCTTTTGTTGCGCCAAAAATCAGCGGATGACATGAGATCCCCCCCCTGCCCCACACCAATGCCGCTGGTGTGAAGAGAAAGTTGAAAAGCGTTCTTTTCGATGGTTTTTTCCTCCTTCTAAAAGAAGTCTGAAAAAATTGGGTTCAAGGGGTCTCAGGAAGGGGAGCCACCAACGGGCGTGTGGTCTAGTGGTAAGATTCTCCGTTACGAAGGAGTGTTTTCGGACGCTTCTTCGCGGAAGTGGGTTTTGCTTAAATTTCGGAGAGGCCCTGGGTTCGAACCCCAGCTCGCCCCTTTTTTTGTTTTTCCTTCTTTTTTTTGCCGGCGACCATCAAGGCTTTGTTTGGCGTCGGGCCCATGATCTGACTGTCCATCAAGAGTTCTTGTCCGAGTACTCGGTGAAAGCTTAAAAATTAAAAAATCATTTGTTTATTTTTTTTCAATGGTCGTGAAATCTACGCCGGTTCACGACCCGGATGGTCCACCGTCGAACGGCGCGCCGTCCGTGTGGCTGACGCCGCTGCGCGTGGTGTTCTCCCCCATGGCCGTGTTCCGGATGAGCATCATGATCGTGGGCGTGCTGTTTGTGGTGCGGACGATGGCCAGTACTGTTCACACGTTATGCGTTATGGCCCTGCTTACTTACTGGGTTTTTTTTTACACATGCAGTCGTGGTCGAGGGCATCGTCGACCTCGTGTTTGTGCTGTCGGACGAGGTGTACGCGCTCGACGTGACGGACGCAATGGTCGTGGTCCAGCGCTGGGGCCGCATCTGGACGAGCATCTGGATGCTCATCGTGGTCGCGCCCCGGCTGCTCGAGCTGCACCAACAGTCGGGCCTCGTGGCCGACAAGATCGGCACAGCCATGGACGCAAACTACCACATGCACAGGCGCCCGGTCGTCGTGCTGCTGCTCCTGTTTGTCGGCGGCGTCGTCACGAGCAGCATCTGGCAGAGCTTCCCCAACACGTGGTCCCACGCGTTGCCGGTGCTGCAGATGGTGCTGGACACGGCCGAATCGCTGTCGTCGCTGCTGTCACTCTCACCCGGCGCGGCAGTGTCGTCGTCCTCATCGGCGTCGTTGCCCTCGATCACGACGACGTTCGCGGCCGTCCTGCAGGGGCTGGGCGGGTTTGTGCGCGACGTTGTGTTGGACCTGCCGCTGTTCATCTCGTCCAACATGGGGACGATCAGCACGTGGATCACCCTCCTGCTCAAGTTTGCGCTGCTGATGATGATGCTGCTGTGCGTGTGCTTCTCGGCAGACCACATCCTCGAGAACCCGATCAACCAGGACCTGCCCGGCCTGCTCGCCCCGACCTGGTCGGCCATGCTCAACAGCCTCTGGCGCATCTTCCCGCCCTTCCGCGCGCCCCGCGAGTCGCGCGAGCGCTTTGGCGACCTCTTCTGGAGTAACCTGTGCCTCATGCTCATCATCATGCCCGACGTCGTCCCTTCCAACACGCTCCCCGTCTGGATCTTCCTCTTTGTCTACCTCGTCGTGACGACGCTCGTCCAGCGCCTCGCCCGCCCCACACGGGTCGTCCTCCGTCAGCTCAGCACTTTCTCCATCTATCTCCTCCACTTTGCCCTCGCGGCCTACACCACCTACCCCATCGTGCCGGACGATGGCTCCTGCGGCGTCCACTGCGACCGCGCCCGATCCGACCGCGTCGACATCCTCGAGGACCTCACCAACCGCTGTGCGCGCATGGCCACGCAGAACCTCCTCCACGTCACCCTCCTGACCCTTCTTGGCTGGTAATGACTCGATACAAGTAAATACAAAATAACTCTAGATAAACTTTAATTTTTTCACCAGGCACATGAACGCGACCGACACGGCAGCGTTCAACCCCCACGTCACCAGCCACCTTGTGTACGGGCTCAAGCAGATCCTTCGCGCCCCGTTTGTGCTGACGCACCGGCTGGCCGCGAGCGTGCTCAGGAGCGTCATGCCCAGCAGCGTGGGCACGGCGATCGCGACCTCGACGACGTCGTTCCTGTCTGCCAGCCTGGTGATCTCGAGCGGGCATCGCAGCCGGCAGACGGCCGTGCGCAACTTGAGCTTGCACGTGGGCGTGATCGTGATGATGGCCCTGATCACCCTCACGGCCTACCAGCTGCACAGCAACCACGAGATCTCGGCCAAGTCGGACGTGCTCGTCTGGCTCAACGAGACGGCGCAGCTCTCGCCCGACCACCACCAACACGACGACCCCGACCGCGACCACCACTACCACCACGGCATGCGCGTGCTCGACCTCGATCGCCGTGGGGCCCAGTCGCTCCTGCCCGCGTGCCAGTTTGTGTTCAACAGCCACCACAACGAGACGACGATGTCGACGTCAACGCTGCGCATCCACCACCTCAGCGTCGTGGCCGACGTCGTGTACGGCGACACGGTCTCGGTGCCGCACGCCGTCGAGAAACTGGAACACCTGACGGGCCTGCGCTTCCAGGAGAGCCTCTTGGACGGGCTGATCAACGTGTGGCAGCAACAGGGCGCGACCGTCGTGGCCTTCCGCGGGACCAGCTCGGGCGGCGACGTGCTCACGGACGTGCGCATCTTCATGGCCTCGGTCGGGCTCCACTTTGTCCTGCAATCGCTGCCGTTCCTTCTGCCGTGGCGCCTTGTCCTGACCGACGACCTCATCGCCTCGCTCAACCTGTTTCTGCTCCGCAACCAGCTCGTGGGCGTGGGCGTGCTCAACTCGATCCTGGGCGATCTGAACACAGAGGAGGACGCCAGCGATCCCAGCAGCAGCACCGCCACAAGCACGCCCCGCGACATTTTCCGCAAGGACGCGTCCGAAAAGCTCTTTCACAAGTTCAACTCGGTCGCCAAGGAGATCCTGCGGTTCATCCCCAGCAATGCCAAGAGCCACAAGGTGTTCCTGGTGGGCCACTCGCTCGGCGGCGCGATCGGCCAGGTCATCGCCCACTTCCTCGCCGAACAGCTCGCCCATCGCGCCCAGGTCGCCGTCGTGCCCGTCGCGTTCAACAGCCCCGGCATCGTGTGGTCGCAGCGGTCCTTTGGCGTCGCGCACGACTCGCTCCTCCAGCGTGCCGTCAACATCAACGCGGCCCAGGACATTGTCTCGTCGCTCGATCCGCCCCAGGCCAACGTCCAGACGCTCAAGTGCAACGACGGGCCGCTCCTGTGCCACTCCATGCATCGCATCAACTGCATCCTCTGGAGAGAGTGCGGCGACCTCGAGCCCAGCGTCTGTGACGTGTTTCTCCACGACGAGGTTGCATCTGCCTCCTCCTCGTCCTCGTCCACCTCTGCGTCGGTCGACCAGGAGCCCAACCGAAAGGTCTACTTTTTCCTCAGGGTGCGCTGGATCCTCAACGGCCTCCTCCCGGCCATCGTCGTCGTCGCCAGCGTCCTCACCCAGCCTCTCCGCGTCCTCAGCAGAAGACGGCTCGTGCCAGTGAGGTCCATGTCCTTTGACCGTGGCCGCGGCACTCCCCCGCTCTTTGCGGCCGCTGAGGCCCTGTAAAAAACGTGTGCAAATTATGTTGATTTGGAAATCGGCATTCATCGGTCCAAGCAGACCCTGCCATCTTGACCCGAGTGTGCAAAACAGATGCACGTGAAACACGAACCACATTCCTTCACGCAAGTGTCACGCGCGTGAGAACTCGGCAAAGCGCCATGCGCCAACACAACTTTCCATTTTTTTTTTTTTCACGAGGTGGTAAATGAGACTCTGCGTTTGGTGGAAACAGGCCTCGGCCTCAGCAGTGTTGCCGACATAGATATGACAGTGGGGCGGGGGTGCGAGCAAAGCCGTGCAGCAGTTTTTTTTTTTCTTGCCAAAGTCTCTTCCCACTCCCCTCCACTTCTTTTTTTGCGGTCAGCGCTTCTCAAGGCGGTGGGTCAGCATGCACGAGGTTCACAGTTTGAAGGGCACGGGAGGCGTAGCTGGACTGCTGAAAGGTCGTGCTGTGCTGCTAGAAATAAGACGCATGCGGAATGAAGGGCACAGGGTCACCTTTCTTTGTTTGGCTTCCCTGGCTTGCCTTTTATGTTTTTCTTTTCGAGGGGGGCTTTTCTTTGCCATTTCGGCTTTCTGCCCGGCCGTTGTTTTTGCGGCCCCAACCTTTCTTTGGCTTTTATTACTCCAACTTATCTCAGCTGTTTCACATTGTATCATGACGTGGCTCCTTTTTTTCAAGCGCAGTTTTGGGCGAGGTGGGCGTTTATTTGTTTGTCGGTTCACTCGCCGCTCACACCTGGTACTTGGTGGGCGGACGAGTGGGTGTGCTGTTTACTGTTCAGGGTTGCAAATGCGACTCTTTTTTCAGTGGCGGTGGCAGTCTTTGCTGGGCGCAGACACCCACACCTCAGTGCACGCGAGTCACTATTGTACCTCAGTGTTTTCACATTTCCTTTTTTTTTTTTGGCGGAAGTGGCGAGAGTGCCATTTTTCCCTCCACCACCCCCCAGTGTGGTGTTGCCGGCACACTGTGGCAACGAATACGCCAGCCTTTCTTTCCCATCGTGCCAAGTTTTTACTGACCTTTTCCTCCCCCAATCGCAGCCACACCGTTCGCCTGACGACCCCGTTCTCCTCTGCTTAATTTATATATAAAAAAAAAGGAAGGAAGGTCGTCAAAGGGTACGTCTGAATTTATGGTGGAGCGATGACTACAGTTGTGCGTGCAGGACATGGACATCCATCAACATCAACACATGCCGCACCTGCCGTCGACGTACATGCCGATGCAACATCAGCAGTACGAAATGAACCAGCAAGTGCACGTACCCGTGCAACAACTGCAACACTTTTCCCCACCTCTGTCCCCTACATCAGCCGCAGCCGCCGCAGCCGCAGCCGGGGCAGCAGCAGCAGCAGCAGCCGACGACGCGGAGGCGTGCGAGATGGGGAGTGCCGGCAACAGTGACACCGACACCGCCAACGGCGAGAAGCACCACTGCCACTGGATCGGGTGCGACCGCGTGTACGACAAGGTCGACCAACTCGGCAGGCACATCCTCTCCATCCATGTGTCCAAGGTATAAAAAAAAAAATATTATAAATATTTCAAACGTGTTTCAGAGCTAAAAATATCTCTGCTCATTTTTTTTTTTGTATCTTCTCGTTTGCAGCAAGACAAAAAGCTAGGCAAATGCATGTGGATCAACTGCCCGCGCGAGCAAAAGCCGTTCTCGACCAAGATGAAGCTGATCATGCACCTGCGCGGGCACACGGGCGAGAAGCCGTACCAGTGCACGTTCCAGGGCTGCGTCAAGCGGTTCTCGCGGATGGACATCCTCAGCAAGCACCTCAAGTCGCACATGAACGCCACGCCGTTTGCCTGCAACGTCTACGGCTGCCAACAACGCTTCTCCAACGAGATGATGCTGCGCCAGCACATGTACGAGCACGGGAACGGCGCCAACGAGGCCATGGTCGACGTCAACATGCTCAACATGCTCAAGAGACGGTCCGTGGATGCTGGCGTGTCCTCGTCCACGTCGTCGGCGCCAGACGCCCCCTCGGGCTACCTCCAACCGCTCGCATCGCCCTCCGAGTTTGGCAAACGGGTCCGCGTGTCGCGCTCTGAGAACGACATTGGCCGATGGCGTCAACACCAGCACCAGCAGCCTCAGCCGCCCACGTACGCTCCGCCGCTTCCGCCGGCCGTGTCGTACCCGATGACCTACTACCCGATGGACATGTACCAGCAGCTTCAGCAGCAGCAGATCCAACAGCAGCACCAGCAGCAGCAGCAACCACAGATGCAGCAACAAATGCAGCAGATGATGCAACAGCAGCAGCAGCAGCAGCAGCCACAGATACAGCAGCAGTACACGCCCCCACCACCCAACATGTACCAGCAGCAGCAGCAACAGCAGTTGCCGCTCATCTCGCCGCAGTCGATCTCGTCGTCTTCGTCAACCCAGTTTGGCTTTGGTACATCGCCGTACCCCATGCCCATGCCCAGCCCCCTTCCCGATGCCTACCTCTTGCAGCAGTACATGCAGCAACAGCAGTTCCAGCATCGGCTCGGCGATGACCTGCCCACGGGCGCAGGCTTTTCGGTCCTCCCTCGCCCCTTCCCCTTCTCCAAGAGTCTGCCCGAGAACCTGTCCATGCTGTCGGAGGGCGGTGGCAGTGGCAACGGCAATGGTGTCAACATCAGCAGCAACGACAACGGCAACAGCAACGGGTTCACCCTTCCGCCCATCAACTCGCTCGTTGACCCGTCGTCGTCCCTGATCATCAACACGAGCAACACCAGCAGCAACCAGAGCACCAACAACAACGTCGATGCGGTCGAGCTGCTCTCGTACTTTATGAAGTCTGCTGCGTCCGCATCACCGTCGGTCAGCAACTTGACCTCACCCACGGGCAGCGGCCCCAGCAGCGGCCCCAGCAGCGGCAATGGCAGCCGCCGATCGAGCGACAACCAGCCCGTAAAGGGAAACCAGCAGCAGCCGTCCCCAGTCCCGATCAATGTGTTGCCACCGATGATCTCCACCGCCAGGCCCACGTCGCTGCTCGTCACGCCGCCCACATCGGCCAAGCTGGACGAGGACGCGACCGACTCGGAGGGCGAGGACGACGACAACGACGATGACAACGATGACGACTACATGGACGAAGCATGACCACCCCACCCCAAGTGATGGATGGAAGGAAAAAAAAAAGCGAGTGAATCGAGTACTGAGTGCAAGGAAATATACGTAGTACATACAAAATAGCTAACCGAAATTATTTTTCTCTGTCAACCTGAAACGAATTATTACAATTTAAAATATTTTTATCATTCTCATCAGATGCCAATGTTGGGCTGACGATCAGGTCGCTGGGACTCCACACGCCAGAGATCGAGCTGCTGGAACTGGCGCTGGAGGACATCGCGGCGGAACTGGAGGGCCATCTCGCCCTCGTGGAGGAAAAGCAGGGCCTCGTGGTACGCGCTGCGGGTCTTTTCGTCGTCGGTGGGCGCCGGCTTGCTGGCCTCGAGATAGAGGCGGCGCTGCTTGAGGGCCTCAGCCTCGTCGTCCAGGCGTATCTCGGTTGTCTTGAGCTCGAGCATCGAGTTGTGCAGCTGGACCGAGAGGAGCAGTCGGTCGAGGCGCTTTTCGACGTCGGGGTCGCTGCGCAGGGCGTGGTAGGCACGAGACATCGCAGGCTGCAGCTGGATCACGGGATCGGACCGCTTGGCGTCGGTGTCGTCGTCCACCGCGCGCAGATCGAGTGCGGCCAGGCCGACGATCCCTTGGTTGAGCAGCCGTTGGACGTCGTCGATGGCCACGGCCTCGGTCGCCCCCGCCGCCCCGATCAGCTCGTGCAGCCGCGCAAAGCCGTGCATCCGCAGCATGTCGCTCAGCGAGCCCACCACGACATCGTCCCTGGGCGGGCCAGAGAGCGCCTGAAGAACACGGCACCATCGTACAGCCGGCGCAGTGGCCCTGCCGTCCTCCAGCATTTCGACCACGTCCATCGACGGCATCGTCAGCCGCAGTCGCTGCAGCCGATCGTTCACCAGCAGGCCCTCGTCGCCCTTGAAAGCATCAGAATACAGCTCGACCAGGTCTCCTGCGTGTCTGCTGGGCAGATGGTCGTCGTGATCGTCGTGGGGCCTGCCCGACAGCCGCGAGACGAGCTCGTACGCCTCGTCCTGCGTCAGATCGCCCACGACGAGCTCGTGTGTTGCCGACGACACCAGCGAAGGGTCCCTTGTGACAACTACAACAGAGACCTGTTGTTGAACGCAGGCCCGGACGAGCTCATTGACCTCTTGCCGGCCTGCTTCCGCGGACTCCACTGACGACGACACAGGAGCCTCAACGTCGACCACAAGCACGGGCCTGTCGGGGTTTGCGTCCCGCATCCGCCTCATCAGCGCCTGTGTTGCGTCTGCGGCAGAGGTGTACTGCTTGCGCCGCTCCAGCCAGCGGGCAATCTTATGGGGGAACGACCCGTCGACGTCCGTCTGCCATCGCGCACTCTGCACCGCTTGCAGCGCGCCCAGCAGCGATCCGGCCACGGGAACAGGCAGGAACACGGCCCCACGTGGGAAGCCAGAGATGCAGTCCCGCACGAGCGTCGTTTTGCCGCTCTTGGCAGGGCCTGTCACGAGCACAACGACGCTGTGTTGCTCTTGCTGAGGAGGAGGCTGCAGTACGCTCTCGAGCTGCGATGTGAGAGCAGATCGATGCACCATGCCGTTGTCTTGGTCGGGGCTCACGGCGGGGTGATGGAGGGAGGCGGGGGTTGCGCTGGCAAAGACATAGACCGATGGACACAGGGCCACTGCGACAGCGAACAGTTTCTTGTGCATCTTCAGGAAACTAGGAGAGCGTCGGTTAGTAACCTCGCCAAACCTTAGTCGACTGCAAACAGAGCGAGGCGGCCCTAACTTAGGACCCCAAACAGCCGCAGCATAAAGCTTAGTCGATAAAAAACCTAAAGGTTTTTTTTATTATCAACTATGAATAAACTGTGCCTTTTTTTTTTAAGAAAACCAAGAATCTATCTGATAAAAAGAAGACGACGACTAGGGAAAAAAATGAAGAAGAAGAACCAAGAAAGAGTACAGTGAAATATAAGGGAGGAAAAAGAAGAAGTCAGCTTGCTAACGGCACTCCCAAATTTTGATGGTTTGGTCAACACTGCCGGTGGCCACGACGGGACTCTTGAGGTTGAATGCAATTGTTGTGACGAAATGGTTGTGTGCTTCGTACGTCTTGAGGCTGTTGGAAGAAAACGATTTTATTTTTTTTTTAATAGTCAACTAAAGTTGTACCAGCGACCGCTCTTGAGTTCCCAGATGCGCATTGTCTTGTCGTCGGCGGTCGACAACAAAAACTTGCCCGAAGGGTGGAAGGCGAGCCCGCGCACCCAGTTGTCGTGTCCGTTCTTTAAAATATTTTTCTCCTTAGGAAAGGCCTTCCTCAGAATTTTTTAAAAAAAAACGTACAAAGGTGTAGACGCACTGGCCGGTGACGAGGTCCCAGAGTTTGATGGTGCGGTCGCGCGAGCCCGAGACAAGGTAAGGTGCTGGGGGTCCTGTTGGTACGGCCGCGTCGCCGTTTACTGCTGTTGCGGGTGCCGCTGGCTCGGGTTTGAGGCCGATGAGCTCTCGAATGGCAGGGACGGCCGTCCGCGGTGCAAACGCCAAGCACTCGACAACGTGCTCGTGCCCGACGAGCTCGAGCTTGGTCTCTCCCGAGGTGGGATCCCAAATCCGTAGTGTCTAGTAAAGAGAAACAACGTCAGTATGCAAAGTAACAACAAGACTCTTTTCACCTGGTCGTTGGAGCAACTAGCTAGTAATGACCCGTTGTCGTTGGGCATGACTCGGCGGACCCAGTCGCTGTGGCCTTTTAGTGTTTTGACGCAGTAGCCCGAGTTAGTCTCCCAGATTTTGATGGTCTGGTCGCGCGAGCAAGTGACGAGGAGGTCGCCCGAGGGCATGAACGCGACGGCCGATACGTTGTGGTCGTGGCCAAATAGGGTCTTTATACACACGTACTCGTTCGTGCCGTCCCACAGCTTGATCGTCAAGTCGGCCGAGCACGTTGCTGGGTATTGGTGACGTTTTAAATAAATAAATAAAAAAAAAACAGACGGGGGAAGAAAACACGCCGTACCGACAAGGTTGCCCTTGGGATCAAAGGCCACGTCCTGCACGGCGTTGGTGTGTCCCTTGAGCGTCCGCTCAAACTCGCCTGTCTCGTAGTCCCACAGCTTGACCGTGGCGTCCTCCGAGGCCGAGGCTACTATGGAAAACACGGGGTGGAAGGCGACGCGGGTGATGGGGCTGCGGTGCGCCGTCAGCGTGAACTTTTCCGGTGGCCTGGGTGTGTTTTCAAGTAATTAAGGGCCTGGGGGAGGGAGGGTGGGTTACCTCGGGATCCAGTCCACGCTCGACGTCTGCTTTCGTACGGGGGCGTTGGCGAGCTCCTCCTGCAGCTGGCCCGTCTGCTTCTCCAGGTCCATGACCTTTTTCTGCAGCCGAATCACCGACGTCCACTTTTTCTCCAGCAGCCCAGAGTACTTTTGCTTGCCGTCGGCCACGTAGTCCAGCTTGGCCTCGCCCGAGAAGGCCTCAAACGCCGCCTTGTACCCGTTCTCGTGCAAATAGTCGAGCACGGCCTGGTTCCTGTCGTGTATTAAAAAATACGCTTAGTCATGGCAAGGGGCAGGCCACAGGCCGGCGCACGTACAGCTCCTCCTGCTGCTTGGACGTGAGGGCAGACCGCGACATTTCCGGACCTCTTTCGCTGCCTTGCCCGTCCAACGGTCGAAATTGGGTGGCGCACTCGGGAGAAAGATGGCTTTTTCTTCAACCCTGCTGAAATGTCGCTGGACTGGGAAAACCCTCAGCTGCTGCAGCGCAACCGCCTGCCGCCGCGCGCGTCGGGTTTCCCTCACCAGACGCGCGAGAGTGCGTGGGCCGAGGACCCCCGTATGGCTTTGATTTACCTCTCCTATTGATTTAATTTTAATGTCATGTTGTTTTTTTTGTGTGATCCCCACAACTGAATCACAAACAGTGAACCCGTGGGCGTCGCGCACGTACCTGCTCAACCTCAGCGGGCGCTGGTCCTTCCACGGCGCGCCCGTGCCCGAGAGCGCGCCTGCCGACTTCCACTCGCTCGAGTACGTCCCCGTGCCGTCCGAGTGGCACGACGTCGACGTGCCCGGCAACTGGGAGCTGCAGGGCTACGACATCCCGCGGTATCCAGTCGTCCCCCCCATCCTCTTGCCAACACTGACCCCTGTCCAAACAGGTACACCAATGTGCAGTACCCGTTTGTGCCCGTCAACCCGCCGTACCTGCCCGCCAACAACAACCCCACGGGCTGCTATCGCACCTACTTTACCGTGCCGACGTCGTGGGGCACCACGCGGCCCGTGCACATCCAGTTTGAGAGCGTCAAGTCGGCCTATTACGTGTACTGCAACGGCGTCGAGATCGGCTACTCGCAGGACTCGTTTGTGCACGCAGAGTTTGACCTGACGGCCCACGTCTACCGCGACGGACGGCCCAACCTGCTCGCCGTCAAGGTCCTGCGCTGGTGCGACGGATCGTACCTGGAGGACCAGGACTTTTGGGACATGTCGGGCATCCAGCGCGAGGTGCTCGTGTTCTCGCCCGCCCCAGTGTACCTGCGCGACGTCCGCGTCAACGCGTCCCTCACGGACGACTACGAGCAAGGTCTGTTCTCGCTCGAGGTCGACGTCAGGAACCACCCCTCGTCCACCTCGAACTCGGGCGCGACCGAGAGCATCCTCGTCCAGGTCTACAATGAGCCGGCCAACCGCTTCGAGGCCCTGCCCACCACCACCCTGGCCGCCTACACCGCGGCCTTCCCTGTCCTCGCCCCTGGCAGCGAGTCCACCATTAGCGTCGCCACCAACCGCGTCGTGAGCGATATCCAGCCCTGGTCCGCAGAGAGCCCAAAGCTCTATCGCGTGCTCGTCTCGGTCCTGCTCGGGGACGGCACCGTCCGCGAGACCCGCACGGTCGTCGTCGGTTTCCGCAAGGTCGAGCTGAGGAACGCCGCGCTGCTTGTCAACGGCGTCGCAATCACCCTGCGCGGCGTCAATCGCCACGAACACCACCCCGAGCTCGGCCGCAACGTGCCCCTCGAGACGTGCATGCGCGACATTGAACTCTTCCACCAGAACAACATCAACGCCGTCCGCACGTGCCACTACCCCAACCATCCACGCTGGTAGTCGTTTTTTTGTGCATTTTTTTTAAGAGCAACTAAATACAACCAAAAAAAAATAGGTACGACCTTTGCGACCGCTATGGCATCTACATGGTCGACGAGGCCAACCTGGAGACGCACGGCATCTGGGGCCAGCTCGTGAATGACCCGCTCTGGCACGACGCCTACCTCGAGCGTGCCGATCGCATGGTTGCCCGCGACCGCAACCATGCTGCCATCATTATCTGGTCCATGGGCAACGAGGCCGGCTTGGGCGTGAACATCGAGGACATGGCCACACACGTCCGTGCCAAGGACACGTCGGGCCGACTGATCCACTACGAGTGCCGAGTCAGCGAGGGCGACCAGTCCCCTTCGCCCCTGGGCGACATCATCGCCAACATGTACGTCTCCCGCGAGCGCATGGTCGAGCTGTCCAACATTGATCCCTCTCGTCCAGTCATCCTTTGCGAGGTACGCTCTTTTTTTTTTT
>Ga0302226_10000542_pt1 | contig 31136 bp, 26 predicted proteins | sample II_Palsa_E3_3_FD_193524 | JGI IMG/M metagenome (GOLD analysis project Ga0302226, IMG submission 193524) | Peat permafrost microbial communities from Stordalen Mire near Abisko, Sweden - II_Palsa_E3_3 | ecosystem: Environmental > Terrestrial > Soil > Palsa > Peat permafrost | place: Sweden...
TGAACGAGAAACATGAGCAGACGGGCGAACTGGCGTCGCTGGCATGCGCCGCGAAATCGTTCACCGCGGACACCGTGATTTCCTACGGCGACCTCTTGTTCCGAAGCTACATTCTTCGCGACCTGGTGGAGTCGGACAGCGACTTCTGCGTGGTCGTGGATTCGTCGCAGACGCCGGCAGCCGGGGTGGCATCGACGGATTTTGCGTATTGCTCCACGGCGGACGATCGCGCGTTGTTTGGCCAGAAAGTCTGGCTCGAAAGCGTGACGAGCTCGGCGGGCCCCGCAAACTCAAAGACCCCGCAAGGCCGCTGGATGGGCCTTCTGAACGTGCGCGGCGCAGGCCGTCAGCGGCTGGTCACCATGCTCGAAAAACTGCAGCAACGCGATGACTTCGACAAGCTCGACATGGCCGCGCTGCTCAACGCGCTGGTGGCCGCGGACGAAAAGATCGAAGTGCAGTACGTGCACGGTCACTGGCGTGGCGTGAACGACCTCGACGAGTTGCGTCAAGCCGGCGATTTCGCCCACGGACAAGCGCCGTACGGATCGAACGGCTCGGGCTCCTCGGAGGCTGGCGCGTGATCGAAGCTGCACAATTTGTCGAAGCCGCGCGCGAGCGGGGTTTCGATTGGTACGCGGGCGTACCGTGCTCGTATCTGACGCCGTTCATCAACTACGTGCTGCAGGATGAGACGCTGAATTACGTGTCGGCGGCGAATGAAGGTGACGCGGTTGCGTTGATCGCGGGCGTGGCGCTGGGCGCGTCGGGCGTGCATAACGCGCGTCGCGGCATTTCAATGATGCAGAACTCCGGGCTCGGCAACGCGGTGAGTCCGCTCACGTCGCTTACGTGGACGTTCAAGCTGCCGCAATTGTTGATCGTCACATGGCGCGGTCAGCCGGGTGTCGCCGATGAACCTCAGCATGCGCTGATGGGACCGGTCACGCCGGCCATGCTCGACACGATGGAAATTCCATGGGAGCTGTTCCCAACGGAGGCCGACGCGATCGGGCCCGCGCTCGATCGCGCGACCGCTCATATGGACAGCACCGGTCGCCCGTACGCGCTGGTGATGCAGAAAGGCAGTGTCGCGCCGTACAAGTTGAACAAGAAAGGCTTGAGCGGTGTGCGTCAGCGCGCGTTGAACGAGCGCGCGAAGGTTGAGTCGTTCGAAGGCACGGGCGAACGCGTGTCACGGCGCGACGCGTTGCAGCGCGTGATTGCGCACACGCCGAAAGAGTCGACGGTTGTGCTGGCATCGACGGGATTTTGCGGCCGGGAGCTCTACGCTATCGATGACCGCGAGAACCAGGTGTACCTGGTCGGATCAATGGGATGCGTGACGCCGATGGCGCTCGGCCTGGCGTTGTCGCGGCCTGACCTGAACGTGGTTGCGCTCGACGGCGACGGCGCCGCGCTGATGCGCATGGGCGTGTTCGCGACGCTCGGCGCTTATGGGCCGGCCAACCTCACGCACTTGCTGCTGGACAACGGCGCGCATGAATCGACCGGCGGTCAGGCGACGGTATCGCAAGGCGTAGAGTTCGCGCGGATCGCTTCAGCGTGCGGGTACGCGCTGGCGCTGGACGGCGATGACCTCTCGATCATCGACCGGCTGTTCGACGCGAAGGAAGTCGATGGCGTGCGTTTCGCGCGGCTGTCGATCAACACCGGCACGCCGAGCGATTTGCCGCGCCCGTCGATCACGCCGGAAGATGTGCGTCGCCGGCTGCAAACCCATATTGGACGTTAGGCGGTCACGCTGTCCAAGCGCGCGTGCTGATCCTGCTTCAAGCGTTTGCTGCTCACCCAAAAACCAAAGGCCGCGCCAACCGATGTTGGCGCGGCCTTTGGTTTTAGAGAACGCGTGTTAATCGTGGCTGACCGTGGCTAATTGTGGCGAATCGCGGTTGCAGAAGATCGCGGTGATAAAGGGCGCGACGCGATGAATGACGGCGTCGCTGCCGGCCGCGCGGACCTTTTCCTTGACCGAGTCTTCCCCGCCGATCACGACCGCACCATACGCCGAATCGGCGATGGGATCGCCGCTGCCCTGCTTGAAAATCGCGTCATTCTTCTGATACCCAACGACCGCAAACACGCCGAAATCGAACGCTGTGAGATGACTACCGTGCGTCGGTTTAAACGCGTTGATCGAATTGGATTCCACGCGCATTGGCGTGGTTTCTATCGTGTGGTTTTCCTGAAGCGGTGCGATGAACGCATGCGCGCTCGATTTGCAATCGAGTTGGGCGTCCAGCGCGTAAGCCGAAACCTGGGCGGACGATGCTGCAATGAGGATGAATAAGCCGATGCGGACGGCTTGTACGAGTGGCTTCATGTTTGTTTGTTGCAATCCACGCGCCCGTGAAGGACGCGACGTGATTACGCACACGGCGTTGCGAAAAGCCTAGACTTTAGCCGGAAGCTGGAAAGTGTGCTTAAACAAGTGCTTAGAGCCCGTCTGGCGGGGCGCTGCTGGCGTCGATCGCGTTCGGTTTGCGCTGAATCTGCGAAGAAAGCCGCCGACGAATAATCCTCAGCGGAATTAAGGTGAACTGTGCGAAGGAGTTTGAGAAGCGCTCGAACGCGCTTCGTCGATAAAGATAGTTAAGCGAAATTAAAGCGCGCAAGCCGGCTTCAGCAGTGCAGGCGGAAGGCAGCAAGCACGCCGGATTTGCCCGGCGTGCTCAAGTTATCAAAGCGGCGACCGCAGCCTCGGGTTCACGCGTCGCCGACCAACCCAAACAGCGAACCGAAACCCCTCAAGCCGCTGCCAACTCCGGCACCGCCGTGCGCCGCGTCTCTCTCCGATGCACGCATTTCCCCGCCGCATACGTTTCGAACACAGCGCGGTCGTCGCCGAGCATCGCGAACGCGAACAGCAGTTCTTCCAGCGATTCCGCCCGCGTCGTCCGGCGATCAAGCAGTGGCGTTCCGGCAGGATCCAGCACAACGAAATCCGCCTCGGTGCCGGGCTTCAGCGTCCCGACGCGGTCCGCCATATCGAGCACTTGCGCCGCGCCCGTGGTCGCCAGCCAGAACATGCGCGACGCGGTCAGGTGGTGGCCCGTCAGGCGCGCGATCTTGTGCGCTTCGCCCATGGTTTGCAGCATCGAAAACGTCGTGCCGCCGCCTACGTCGGTTGCGAGCGCCACCGGCATCTTCGCGGCTCCGGCCTTTTCGATATCGAACAAACCGCTGCCGAGGAACAAATTCGACGTCGGGCAATGCGACGCCACCGCGCCGGTTTCAGCCATGCGCTGGCGGTCGGTATCGTCGAGATAGATGCAATGGCCGTAGACCGCGCGCTGACGCAGCAAGTCATAGTGATCGTAGATATCCAGATAGCTCCGATGCCCCGGAAACAGGCTTTCGACCCACTTGATCTCATCAGTGTTTTCGGCCACGTGGCTCTGGATGTACACGTCCTGGTGCTTGCGCGCGAGCACCGCACAGGCTTCGAGTTGCGCCTCCGTCGAGGTCGGCGCAAAACGCGGCGTCAGCGCGTATTCCTGCCGTCCGCGACGATGCCAGCGCGCGATGAGTTCGGCGCTGTCGTCATAGCCCGATTGCGCCGTGTCACGCAGATACTCCGGGCAGTTGCGATCCATCAGCACCTTGCCCGCGATCATGCGCAGGTTGCGCGACTCGCTTTCGCTAAAGAAGGCATCGGCGGATTGCTTGTGGACCGTGCAGTACACGAGTGCCGTGGTCGTGCCGCAGGCCAGCAGTTCATCGATGAAAAAGCTCGCCGTCTCGCGCGCGTACGCCGGGTCTTCAAACTTGCGTTCGGTCGGAAACGTGTACGTGTTCAACCACGGCAACAGACCCGGCGCAGGGGAGGCGATCATGTCGGTCTGCGGATAGTGAATGTGCGAGTCGATGAAACCCGGCACGATCAATTTGTCCCGCAGGTCCCGCACGATTGCATCGGGCGCGATGGCGTCACGCAACGCCGCATACGCGCCCGCTGCCACCACGCGGCCCTCTTCCACCAGCAACAGGCCGTCGGTTTCGTGCACGGCGTTGTCATCGGAAAAAGCGGGGTCGTCGCGGAAAGTGAGTAGCTGTGCGCGGTAAGCGGTCTGAGTCATGGGTGAAACGTCTCCAGTAAAGCGGGTCAACGCCCTTATAGCTGTGTTAACAACAGCAACGACAGCGCGGCGACAATCCACATCGCCGGCTTGATTTCTTTTCTGCGGCCGGTGAACGACTTGATCACGACAAATGCGAGGAACCCGTACGCGATGCCATCGGTGATCGAATACGTCAGCGGGATCAGGATCATCGCGAGGAAGGCGGGAATGGCTTCGTCGAAACGGCTCCATTCAATCTTCGTGATCGACTCCATCATGAACACGCCGACCAGCACCAGCGCGGGCGCGGTCGCAATGGCGGGCACCAGCGAGAGCACCGGCGAAAGGAACAGGAAGGGCAGGAAACACAAGCCGGCCACGACTGCGACCAGTCCCGTGCGGCCACCCGCGGAAATGCCCGCCGCCGATTCGATATACGCGTTTGCCGGGCTCGTGCCGAGCGGCGCGGAGACCAGCGCGGCGAATGAATCGACCATCATCGACTGGCGGATGTTGCGCGGGTTGCCGTCTTTATCGTAGAGCTTGCCGGCTTCAGAGATCGCCATGAACGTGGACAGCGCGTCGAAGAAAGACGTGAACAGCATCACGAAAATAAACGGCCAGTAGATCACCTTCAGCGAGCCGAGCAGATCCAGTTGGCCGACCGCCGAGAAGTCCGGCGCCGAGAACAAACCGTTCCAGTTCACGAGCGTTTTGGTGGCGATCGCGGCGGGCCAGTAAGCGGTGCCATCGCCCCAGAAGCGGCCGATGGGAATCGCGATCACGGTCGTGAAGATGATGCCGATCATCAACGCGCCGGTTATCTTTCGTGCAACCAGGATCGTGGTCACCGCGAGGCCGATCAGGAACGTGATCACCACCGGATTCAGCGATGCCGAATGTACGATCGTCACCGGATCGCTGATAACAAACTTCGCGTTGACCAATCCGATCAGGCTGATAAACAGTCCGATGCCACACGAGACCGCGTGACGCAGGTTCGCGGGAATAGCATCGACGACCAGCTTGCGCGCGTTGAACGCCGCGAGCACCGCGAAGATCACGCCGGCCCAGAACACGCAGCCGAGCGCGGTCTGCCACGGCATCTTGCCGCTGTGAACCATGACGAACGCGAACAGCGCGTTCATGCCCATGCCGGGCGCGACGAGCACCGGGTTGCGCGCGTAGAGGCCCATCGCGCAACTGCCGAGGAAACTGACGATCACGGTGGCTGTCAGCGCCGCAGGGAAGGGGACGCCTGCCTGCGACAAGATCCCGGGATTGACGACGATGATGTACATCGCCGTGAGGAAGGTCGTGATGCCCGCAACAATCTCGGTCTTCGTGCGCGAACCCGCCGCGCGGATGCCGAAGAAACGCTCGAGCGTGGTTGTGTCGTTAGTAATCGTAGCCATGACGTTTTCGCTCACGCCGCCGTGTGCCAGTAGGCATCGAGTTTCGCGACCATGGTTTCGCGTTCGGCATCCGTTACGAATGACGCTTCCAGGCTATTTTTCAGCAGCGTGTAACACTCGGCGTCATTGAGATTCAAGGCTTCGAGAATCGCGAAATAGTTGGCGTTCACGTAGCCGCCAAAATACGCGGGGTCGTCGGAGTTGATCATCACGGCCACACCCTGATCCAGCAGTGCCTTGAGCGTGTGTTTCGCCATGTCATCGAACACGCGCAGCTTCAGGTTCGACAGCGGGCAGACGGTCAGTGCGATACGGGCATCGGCGAGACGGGCGACCAGCGCCGGGTCTTCCATGCTCCGCACGCCGTGATCCACGCGATCCACTTTCAACAGGTCGAGCGCTTCGTACACATAAGCCGGCGGGCCTTCTTCGCCGGCGTGCGCTACGAGTTTCAAACCCTTCTCACGCGCCTTCGCGAACACGCGTTCGAACTTCGACGGCGGATGGCCGCGTTCCGACGAATCCAGCCCGACACCAATGAGCCGATGCTTGTACTGATCGAACAAGGGCAGCGCTTCGTCGAACGTTTTAAGCGCATCTTCTTCCGGCAGATGGCGCAGGAAACACAGGATCAGCTTGCTCGTCAAACCGCGCCGCTCACCTTCAGCCAGCGCGCTTTCGATACCCGCGACCGCCGTTGCAATTGATACACCGCGTTCGGTGTGCGTCTGCGGATCGAAGAAAATTTCGGTGTGCGTGACATGATCGGCGAGCGCACGATCAACGTATGCCAGGGTCATGTCGTGGAAATCGCGCTCGTGCAGCAGCACGCTCGCGCCCGCGTAGTAGATGTCGAGGAACGATTGCAGGTCGGTGAACGCGTAGGCCGCGCGCAATGCGTCGATGGAATCGTACGCGAGCGTCACGCCGTTGCGTTTCGCGAGTTCGAAGATCAGCTCGGGCTCGAGCGAACCTTCAATGTGAATGTGGAGTTCGGCCTTGGGCGCGCGGGCGATCTTGTCAGCGAGAGTGGGATTCATGCTTGTTTTGTGCTTTAAAAGGTCTGGATCACGCGGTTTGCGGATGCTGCGCGGAATTGTAGCTGTGCGCGGCGCGTTCCTCGACCTTCTGCAGCAACTGCGCTGCCACCGATACTGCAATCATTTCCGGCGCTTTATCGTCAATGCCGGGTACGCCGATGGGGCAGGTCATGCGCCCGATGCACAGGGGGTCTACGCCCCGCGACGCCAACCGGCGTTCGAACTGCATCTTCTTCGTATGCGAGCCGATCATGCCGAAGTAGGCAAAATCGCCGCGCCGGAGAATACGCTCGGCGAGCGCGAGATCGAGCGCGTGGTTGTGCGTCATCACCAAAAAGTAACTATTGGCCGGCGCTTCGTCCACCGCGGCTTCCGGGATTCCGCTGGCGTCCATCGTGACGTTTGGGGAGAGCCGGTCCATGGGCGGGAAGGTCTCATCGCGCTCGTCGACCCACACCACGCGGCACGGCAGGTTTGCGAGCACCCTGACCAGCGCCGCGCCCACGTGGCCGGCACCGAACAGCACTACTTGAAACTCGCGCAACGCGATGGTTTCGGTCAGCAATGCGCCGCTGTCATCGAAACCCGCGCCGTCCCAGAGTAAGCAATCGGGGCCGGCTACTCCCGGTTCCGGATCGGAGATCATCACGCCGTCGGGAACCGGGCCGAAGCTGACGCTGCGCACCGTGGATAGCCCCTGCGCCATGCGTTTGTTCAACGACGTGACCCAGCCGAGATCGCCTATATCCAGCCGCTCGAACGCCAGCACGACTGCGCCGCCGCAGCATTGACCGAGGCTTGGGCCGAGCGCGAAACGCTCGAGCCGCCGCATGTGCGGACTGCGCGCGCCGTCTTTCAGCACCTGCCGCGCTGTTTCTATCGCCTTCCATTCCAGATGGCCGCCGCCGATGGTGTGGCGTGCGTCGTCACGTGTGACGATCATCTTCGTGCCCGCTTCGCGCGGCGCCGAGCCTTCCACGCGCGCGACCGTCACCAGCACGACGGCGTCGCCGTGTGCAAGAAGGTGTTGCAGATCGTGTAGCCAGGCTTGCATCGAATAGGCTCCGGGGTTGGTTAGTTGACCAATACGGTTTGAGCGACATCAGGAGCCGCGACGAGTGCTTTCGCGGCCTGAGCGTCCAGCGCATTCAGGATCGACTCGGGCGTGGCCGGGGCGCGCAGGACGGGCGCATCGATTGAATCAGGCGCGACCGACGCCACCGCCGCGCGGATTGCCAGCAACACCGAAAAGCCGAGCAGCAACGGCGGTTCGCCTACAGCCTTCGACCGGAACACGGTCGGCTCGACGTTCTGGTTATCGTAGAGTGCGACGTTCATCGCGGCCGGAATGTCGCTCACCGATGGAATCTTGTACGTGGACGGCGCGTGCGTCATCAGGCGGCCGTCACGATTCCACCAGAGCTCTTCCGTCGTGAGCCAGCCCATGCCCTGGACAAAACCGCCTTCCACCTGGCCGATATCGAGCGCCGGATTGATCGACTGTCCCGCGTCGTGGAGGATGTCCGCGCGCAACAGGCGCCACTCGCCGGTGAGCGTGTCCACGACCACTTCCGAGATCGCGGCGCCATACGCGAAGTAGTAGAAGGGCTGGCCGGTCAGCGTTTTCGAATCCCAGTTGACCTTGGGCGTGGCGTAAAAACCATCCGACCACAACTGCACGCGCGCCAGATAGGCCGCTCCGACCAGTTGATCGAAAGGCATCTGGCCGCCGTTCGACTCGACCACGCCATCGTGAAAACTCACGTCTTCCGCGCGTCCACCGAGCTGCTTCGCGGCCAGCTCTGCAAGGCGTCCGCGAATGGTGAGCGCGGCGGCTTCGGCCGCCTTGCCGTTCAGGTCGCTGCCGGTGGATGCGGCGGTGGCCGATGTATTCGCGATCTTCGAGGTATCGGTGGCGGTCACACGCACGCGCGACAACGCCACGCCCAGCGCGTTCGCCACGACCTGCGCGACCTTGGTGTTCAAGCCCTGGCCCATCTCGGTGCCGCCATGATTGACGAGCGCGGAGCCGTCTTTATAGACATGCACGAGCGCGCCCGCCTGGTTCAGGAACGGCACGTTGAACGAGATGCCGAACTTGACCGGCGTGAACGCGATGCCCCGCTTGAGCACGGGACTCGTTGCATTGAAGGCGGCGATCGCGCTGCGCCGCTCCACATATGCACTCGATGCCAGCAGTTCGTCGGTCAGCGGCGCGATGATGTTGTCTTCCACCGTCTGGCCGTAGGGCGTCACGTTGCGCTCGGTGATGCCGTAGTAGTTCACGCGACGGATATCGACGGGATCGCGTTTCAGACGGTGCGCGATTTCATCCATCATGATTTCCATCACCAGCGCGCCTTGCGGACCGCCGAAACCGCGAAATGCCGTGTTCGACTGCGTGTTGGTGCGGCAGCAGAGCGCGGTGATATCGACGTCCTGCAGGTAATACGCGTTGTCGAAGTGACAGACTGCGCGCGTGGCCACCGCACCCGATAAATCCGCCGAATAACCCGCGCGCAACGCGATTTCCACACGCGCGCCTTGCAAGCGGCCGTCGTCATCGAAACCGGCTTCGTAGGTGTAGATGGCGTCGTGGCGTTTGCCGGTGATCATGAAGTCATCGTCACGATCCGCGCGCAATTTCACCGGCCGATGCAGCAGGTGTGCAGCCAGCGACGCGATGCACGCGAAGACGCCCGACTGCGATTCCTTGCCGCCGAACCCGCCGCCCATCCGGCGGCATTCGCAAATGACGTTATGGGTCGGCCAGTCGAGCATATGCGCGACCAGATGCTGCATTTCGCTCGGATGCTGCGTGGAACTGTAGACGAGCAAACCGTCGAGCTCCTTCGGAATGGCATAGGCAACCTGCCCTTCGAGATAGAACTGCTCCTGCCCGCCAACCTCGAATTCACCTTGCAGCCGATGCGCTGCCGACGCGATTTTTCCGTTCGGATCGCCGCGTTTCAGATGCAGCGGCGGCAGCACGAACTGCTGTTTCGCGCGCGCTTCGCGCGGCGTCAGGATGGCTTCGCGCGGTTCATATCGGATCACTTCTTCGCTTTTGGCGAGCGCTGCGGCACGGCGCGCGAGATCGTGCGTTTCCGCGATGACCACGAACACCGGTTGTCCCAGATACAGCACTTCATCGTTCGCGAGGATCGGGTCGTCGTGGAGTACGGGACCGCAATTGTTCTCGCCGGGGATATCGTCGGCGGTGAACACGGCGATCACACCGGGCGCGGCCAGAACCAGATCGAGATTGATCGAGACGATGCGCGCATGCGCATGCCGCGACAGACCGAGCGCCGCATGCAGCGTGCCGCGCAGTTCGCCGATGTCATCAACGTAAGTCGCTTCGCCGCTCACATGCAGGCTCGCCGATTCGTGCGGCAAGCTGACGCCGATCGCTGCGCGCTCCGGCTGCGTCGGCTTTTTCGCGTCGGCGTGCAGTGCGAGTGCGTCAGCAGCAGCACGGTCGATGTGGTGTGGATCGGTACGCTTGTTCATCGCGTGGTCCTTGGGGCAAGGTGCAGCGTCATGTCGCGCATTGCACGTCGAATGCGAACGCGTTCACGTCGCGGAGTGCGAGCGGCGAATCCTCACGGGTCTCAAGGAAAAAACGCCACAACACATTGCGCGCCACTTTGCTGCGGTACGCGCTCGACGCCCGCATGTCGGTGAGCGGCTGGAAGTCGACGTCCAGCGCGTGCATGGCGGCTTTCACGTTGGCCTCGTTCCACTCCTCGTTCACCAGTACGGCTTCCGCATTCGATGCCCGCTTGGGCGTGGCAGCCATGCCGCCAAACGCGAAACGCGCGGATGTCACGCGGGGGCCGTCAAGTGTCACGGCGAACGCGGCGCACACAGCCGAGATGTCCTGGTCGTAGCGCTTGGATATCTTGTAAGTCCGGAAGCGCAATTTCGCCGATGGCAACGGCACGCGAATCCCCGCGACGAATTCGCCCGTTTCCAACGCAGATTTTTGATATCCGAGATAGAAGGCATCGAGCGGCATCGTGCGGACCTTGGCGGCTTTCTGCAGCACGATTTCGGCATCGAGGGCAATCAGTGCCGGCATGGAATCGCCGATCGGCGAACCGTTCGCTACGTTACCGCCGAGCGTGCCGGCGTTGCGGATAGGCCGCGATGCAAAGCGCGTCCACAATTCCGCCAGTTCCGGATAAACGGCCGAGAGCGCGCCGTATGCATCTTCCAATGAGGCCGCTGCACCGATGCTCAGCCATTGCCCGTCGCGGGTGATCGACTTGAGCTCGTTCACATTGCCGATATACAGGACGTCGCCGAGATTGCGGAATTGCTTGGTGACCCACAAGCCGACGTCAGTGCTGCCGGCCAGGATGCGCGCGTCCGGATGGTCGGCGCGCAAGCGGGCGAATTCGGCGAGCGAGACGGGCGCGAAGAACGTCGGATGACCGAATGCAGCGCCGCGCGCGTCGGGCGCCGAGTATGCAAGCGTTTCCTTGCGCTGGATACTTTGGAGCTGGCGTTTGAGCGTCTCGCGATCAAGCGGCGCGCGAGGGTACTCGAACATTTTCTGCGACGCATCCACGATCGGCCGATAACCCGTGCAGCGGCAGAGATTGCCGGAGAGGGCGGCGTTGATTTCATCGCGGGTGGGCAGGCCGGCATCGGCGGGCTGATTCTCATAGAGCGCCCACATCGACATCACGAAACCGGGGGTGCAGAAGCCGCATTGCGAGCCGTGACAATCGACCATGGCTTGCTGGACCGGATGCAGCGTGCCGTCCTTGGCGCGCAGGTCTTCCACAGTAAAGAGCGCTCGGCCGTCGAGCGTAGGCATGAACTGGATGCAGGCATTGACGGCTTTGAGGACGGGTTGGCCGTCCACGTCGAGTTCACCGATCACCACCGTACAGGCACCGCAATCGCCTTCCGCGCATCCCTCTTTGGTACCGGTGCATTGGTCGTGCTCGCGCAAATGCTGGAGCACCGTACGGGAAGCGGGTACGTCGTGCACTTCGCGTAGCGCGTTGCGCTGGAAGAACCGGATGGTTTGCGTTGTCATAAAGAAGTCCAGGACATTGCGGATCGGGCGCGCGTTACGCGAAAATCGGCGTCGGATTCAATAGAAACCAGGCCGAAAGAGCGCACGTGGATCGCCATCCAAAGATAACGATATCACCGCAATATCTCAAAAAGATTCCGGCGAACGTATCAAGACTATGCGAAGAGCCGGATGAGGGTCGGCGGAAAAACGCCAAAAACCCGCACGGAGGGACATTGAGGGGGACGGCACTTTGATAAAACGATAGGGCGAGGACGCGGCTTTGGCCGGTGGTGTCCAGGCCCGGCGGATCGGACAACGGCGATGGACGTTCGTGCGCGGTGGCGCTTCAAAACAGCGAGGCTACGCAATAGCCGTCTTTGGCAAGGCCTAGGCTCGCCACGCACCGCGGCCCCGCCGTTTGCGGAAAGCGAGAGCCGTTCAGCCAAGGTCTAAGGTCCGAACCGGCCGGCATCCGTACTCAACCCGCGCGCAACCTGCGCTTGCTCACCAAACTGCCAGCGACGAACAGGAAAATCACCGCAAACGCGATAAGACCCCATTGCGGAAGCGAGAGTCCGAAAATGGGCGGATAGGGCGTCTCGCAAAGGCCCGCGACCTTGAAGACCTGAGGCAGCCACTGCGCGGGCGGAAGTGAATCCACGACAGGCTGGAGGGCATCGAACCCGCAGCTGAATCCCGGATGCGCCTGCACATAAACGTGCCGGCCAGCTGCTACCACGCCCCCGAGAGCGGACAGCGCAACCAGCGTTTCGAGCAACGCGATCCCGCGCCATCCCCGGAACGAAGCGCCGAGCAAGGCAAAGACCGCGATCAGCACGAAAAAGTAGCGTTGAATGATGCAAAGCGGGCAAGGATCTTCACCTTTGACGAACTGAAGATAGAGCGCTCCGCCAACGAGCCCGAGAGAGATCACCGCGAGCAAGACCAGCAATCGTCGTTCGCGGCGAATCCCGCGGTCGTCGTGGTGCATGGTGAAATGATTCAAGGAGTTGTTCATATTTTCCGAATTGTTCGAGAAAAAAACACCTGAAAGGGCATATCCGGCGACGGAATTCTATCGCGATCGCGGTCGCCAGACGGTTTCAGGCGCGGCATGAGCGGCTCAGCGCGTGGTTTCGAGAACGGCTTCCACGGCACGACCGATGGAGAGCAGCGCGTCGTCGCCGAACGGCGCCCCGGCCAGCATGAGCCCGACCGGCGCTTCGCCCCGCGGATGGCACGGCAGCGACAATGCGCAACTATCGAGGAAATTGAAAACGGACGGGTTGCGCAGGATCAGCGCGTTGGTTCGGCCAAACGCTTCGTCGTCGTGTTCGAGGTCGGCCACGCGCGGCGGCACGATCGGCACAGTCGGGCACACAATGGCGTCGAACCGCTGCCACAGCGCGCGCGCCTGCTCGATCATCGCGGCGCGCGCCTGCAGCAAGTCGATGTAATCAGCCGCGCTGGCGGGCTGGCCTTTCAGAATCCGCACGCGGACGCGAGGATCGTATTCATCGGCGTGTGCCTGCAGTAGCGGCCGATGCCATGCGTAAGCCTCGACTGACGCGAAGCTGAATCGATTGATCTCGGCTAGCCGCTCGAGCGGCGCAAAACGCACGTCTTCCACCAGCGCACCGGCTGCCGACAGATGTCCGATTGCCGCGGAGTAGGCACTCGCGACCGTTTCGTCGACGCCGTCCATGACGTAGTTCGTCAGCACGCCAAGACGCACGCCATCCAGCGGCCGGGTCGCGGGCACGCCAGAGTCCCGGCCGGCCAGGATGCGGTCGACAAGCGCGCAGCATGCTACCGACACCCCGATAGGCCCGAACGAGTCGAGCGTGGTGGAAAGCGGCACGCCGCCTTGCGTAGGCACGCGGGCAGCGGTCGGCTTGAAGCCGGTGAGCCCGCAAAGCGCGGCCGGAATGCGAATGGAGCCGCCGGTGTCGGTGCCAAGTGCGATCGCCGCCATGCCGTCGGCCACCGACGCCGCAGCGCCTGATGATGACCCCCCGGCAATCCGCTCGTCGCCTGCCACATCGCTTCGATACGGCGAGTGCGGCGTTCCGTAGTGCGGGTTCAGCCCGAGCCCGGAGAACGCGAACTCGCTCATGTTGGTGCGCCCGACGATCACGCCGCCCGCCCGCCGCAGCCTGGCAACGGCGACAGCGTCGGCCTTGGCCGGCAGTGCATCGACTAGTACGCGCGAGCCGGCGCGCGTCACCTGGCCTTCGATATCGAAAAGATCCTTGATCGACACAGGAATGCCCGCCAGCGGCGAGAGGGCGATGCCCGCACGGCGCAATGCGTCGTGGGCGTCGGCGGCGGCGCGGGCGCGCTCTGCATCGACGTGCAGGAAGGCAACGGCTCCCTGCCCCGAAGGGTCTGCAATGCGTTCGAGCGCCTGCTCCACCAGCTCGCGGCTGGTGGTTTTGCCGTCACGAAGCGCGGCGGCGAGTTGTGCGAGAGGCGCGAACTGAGGCGAAGTGATGGGCATGATGTCGAGAGAAACCGGTGGCTTGACGGGCTACAAAATGGGCAAGGATGGGCGTCCTGCCCAGAGCGCGAAATCCGGCGCGGTGAAGTGATCCGTTCGCACCGTGGCGTTGCGGCATTGCCGTGCCGAAGGCCGCAATGAAACGCCTGAAGTAACTTGCCCAAAAGTGGCTGTCATTCTAAGCCAGCCCAGTAATAAATACTCGACGGAGCACGCGTAGCGCTTGATAAATCGGGCTCCTCGGCCATTCGGCTGATAGCGCCGTTGTTGCTTCCTGCCTAAGCTTGGCCGGTCCCTGCAGACAGTCTTTCGCGGTGGAAAACAACAGCTGTGCAAAAACCCAAGCGTTTGGGTTTACTTGCGCGCTGCTAACGGATAGAGTGACTACATGCCAACGATTTTCCGCATCGGCGCTGCCCGCGTCGTGATTTATCTAAACGACCATCAACCTGCTCACGTGCATGTCCTTGATGGCAAGCAACACGCCATCTTCAACCTGCACTGTCCGGCTGGACCGCCGACCTTGCAAAAGAATCACGGCTTCTCGCACGTTGATGCCAATACCTTCGCTCGCCGGATGCAAAACGTAGTCGGCTCGCTGTGCACTGAATGGAAAACACTTCATGACTGCTTTTGTTGATATCACCGAACACCAGATGCGCGAAGCCGAAGAGCGGATGAGCAAGCACGTTGCCGAACATCCGGTCGCTGTATCTGCCTCGTTTAATCCGGTGGACGGCAGGGTGGCTATCGAACTGTCGAATGGCGCGTTGTTCGCGATTCCCGCGCGGATTGTTCAGGGTTTGGAAAATGCTTCGGACAGCGACCTGAATACGATCGAAATCACCGCGTCCGGCACGGGTCTGTATTTCCCCACTGTCGACGCCGACATTCTCGTGGCGCCGTTACTTGCCGGCGTGCTGGGGTCGCGATCGTTCATGGCCAGGCGACTGGGCAAGGAGGGAGGGGCCAGCCGCAGCGAATCCAAAGCGGCCGCGGCGCGCGCGAATGGCGCGCGTGGCGGCCGGCCCCGCAAGGTCACGGTGGAAAGCGAGGAGCGTGAGGGTGGTGCCGCGCTCGCGAAGAAATAGCTTGCGCGGTTAACAACGCGACTTCGAACGCGCCTTCGCTAACGCGCCTTCGAACGCGACTTCGCGCGTAAAGCGCGCTTACGCGGCACAGCGATGCGTTCAAGGCACACGGTCCACCTCGGCGGGAATATCGCGAGAACGTTCGGGAGGGGCAGTGAGCGCATTCCCCTTTGCGCCGCGCCGCCATCTTCTCGTCACCCACGCGCCGAAGTCATCAAGGACCGTATAAGCCACGGGCACGACCACGAGCGTCAACAAAGACGAGGTGATCACGCCGCCAATCACCGTCTGGCCAAGCGGTCCCCGTTGCTCGCCGCCTTCGCCCAGACCCAGCGCGAGAGGCAGCATGCCGAAGATCATCGCGAGCGTGGTCATCAGGATCGGGCGCAGCCTGACGCGTGCTGCTTCCAGCAACGCCTCGGTGCGCGTCATCGGGTGGCCTTTGCCCGTCGCGTCGAGGAGGGTGCCGCGCCGTGCCTGATTCGCGAAGTCGACGAGCAGAATCGCGTTCTTCGTGACAAGGCCCATCAGCATGATGAAACCGATGATCGAGAACATGTTGAGCGTGCTGCCGAACAGCAGCAACGCGACCAGCACGCCCACCAGCGTCAACGGCAAGGACGTCATGATCGCGAGCGGTTGCAGGAAGCTGCCGAATTGCGACGCGAGGATCATGTAGATGAAGATCACGGCGAGCACCAGCGCCTGGACCGCATAGATGAACGACTCGTTCATGCTTTTTGTCGAGCCGCCGAAACGGTATCGGTAGCCTGCGGGAAGGTGCATCTCGTCGAGGGTTTTCTTCACATCGGCGGCGACCTCGCCCGGCGAGCGTCCCATGACATTCGCCGAAATCTCTACCTCGCGCGACAAATCCCGCCGGCCGATTACATCCGGCCCGGTCGTTTCGGTGATCGCGGCGACCTGTCGCAAGGGCACGAGTACCGGCGCCCCGTTGGCGTCGGTGCGGCTGGTGGCAATCATCAGCTTTGACAGGTCGTCCACGTTGCGACGTTGGGCCGAGGGCAAACGCACGCTCACGTCGTAATCCTGATCGTCGGGCGCGCGCCATGTGCTGATGGCGTCACCGGACAGCAGCGGGCGCAGCGCCTGACCTATTTCTGCAACGCCCACGCCCAGGTCCGACGCGAGTTCGCGACGGACGTCGATGGCCACAATGGGTTTGTCGTCCTTCAGGCTCGCGTCCAGATCCACGAGACCGGGAATCTTCCGCAAGCGCTGCTGTGCTTCGGCGGACAGACGCCGGAGTTCGTCCAGGTTGTCGCCTTGCAGGCTGAACTGCACGGCCTTGCCGGACCCGGCGCCGTCGGGCATGCCGATTTCGGTCACCACGATCCCGGCAATGCTCTGCAGACGCGTGCGGAACACCTGGTTCAATTCCAGCACGCCGCGGGTGCGTTCGCGGCGCTCTTTCAGGCGCACGGTGATCAACGCGTTGTTCTTGCCCTGCGCGTTGCCGGAGTTGATCGTGGCGTAGCTGTAGCGAACTTCGGGGTAGTGCGCGAGCGCCGCTTCGACCTGCCGGACTTTATCGGCGGTTGCTTCCAGCGACGTTCCCACGGGCGTGTTCAAGCCAATCTGCGTAGTGGAAAAATCGGCATTCGGTACGAACTCGGTGCCGATCAGGGGCACGAGGAACAGGCTGCCGAAAAATGTCGCGGCCGCGACCGACAGAGTCGTGATGCGATGCCTGAGCGACCAGCCGAGCAGCCGCTGATAGAACTGCGCGAGCCGCTCTACCCCGCGCTCGAAGAAGGCGAGCAAACGCGCGAGATGGCGTGTGCCGCGCACGTGCAGCGCAGGATCGGGCCAGATCGACGAGAGCATGGGGTCGAGCGTGAACGATACGAACATCGAGATCAGCACGGCGGCCGCGACCGTCACGCCGAACTGGTGGAAGAACCGGCCGATGATGCCGCTCATGAACCCCACCGGCAGGAACACGGCGACTATCGAAAACGTTGTGGCGAGCACGGCGAGCGCAATTTCCTTCGTGCCGTCGAGTGCGGCCGTGCGGTGATCCGCGCCGAGCTGCACATGCCGGACGATGTTTTCGCGCACCACGATTGCATCGTCGATCAGCAAGCCCACGCACAGCGACAACGCCATCAGCGTGATGACGTTGATCGTGAAACCGGCTGCGAACATGAACGCAAACGTGCCGATCAACGCGATCGGCAGCGTGAGCCCGGTGATCACGGTGCTGCGCCACGAGCCGAGGAACAGGAACACGATTGCGATGGTCAGCAGCGCGCCCTCGAGCAACGTGCCCTTGACTTCGTTCACGCTGTTTTCGATATCGAGCGACGAGTCGTCGGTGATGTCGAGCTTGACGCCCGGCGGCAGCGCTTTATGCAGCGCTTCCACTTCGGCGCGGATGCCATGCGCCACGTCGACGGTGTTCTCGCCCTGCGCCTTGACCACCGATAAAAACAGCGCACGATTACCGTTCAGCAGCGCCATGCTGTCGGGCTCTTCCTGCCCGTCGACCACTTGCGCCACCTGATCCAGCGTGACGGCGTGTCCTGCATTCGACGCGCCGCGCCGCGCAACAATGATGCGTTTGAAGTCATCGGGCGTCTGGAAGCGGCCCTTCACCTGCACAGTCTGTTCAATCCCTGCCGACGTCAGCGGCCCCGCCGGAATCTCCTGATTCTCGTTCTGCACGGCGCGAATAACCTGATCCACGCCGACGGACAATGCCTGCAGCCGATCCGGACTGACATCAATACGAACCTGCCGCTTCACGCCGCCCACAATGCTCACCGAGCCCACGCCGCGGACGGTTTCCAGGCGCTTGCGCACGATCTGGTCGGCGGCGGTCGTGAGGTCGCGCGTGCTCAGTGCTGAGCCTGGCGCGTTGGATACGGCAACTGTGACGATCGGCATATCGGCCGGGTCATAGCGCAACACGCGTGGTTCCTTCACGCCGTCGCGCAGATCGGGCCTGATCAGCGCCACCTTGTCGCGGACGTCCTGCGCGGCCTGCATGACGTTGACCGAGAGATCAAACTGGACGATCACGACCGACAAAGCGTCGTAGGAGTGCGATGAAATCTCGTCGATGCCGCTGATCGTGTTGACCGCTTCCTCGATCTTGCGCGTGACGTCGGATTCCACCGATTCCGGCGATGCCCCCGGATACGCTGTCTGGACAACGACCACGGGAAACGTGATATCCGGAAACTGATCGACCTTCAGGCGTTCGTACGAGAACAGGCCGATCACGAGAAACGCCGCCATCATCATGGCGGCGAACACGGGGTTATTGATGCTGATGCGCGTGAACCACATGGCTTGCGGCTCCGCTATTGAGCAGCGGGCATGGAAGCCGCCGTGGCTGCCGTGGCCGCTGTCGGTAAAGCGGCGGCTAGCCCGACCATGCGCACGGTGCTGCCGATGCGCAGCGCTCCGAGGTTATTCTTCACGACCTGCTGGCCTTCCTTGAGCGGCGGATTGACGAGCTGGGTCCAGCTCGCGCCCTCGGCGTCGCCGGTGGCGGCCGTGGTGACGGGGACTTCGACGAGCTTGCCGCCGGAGAGTGCGTAGACGCTGTGGCTCGCGCCATCCGTGCGCACCGCGGATGCCGGCACCACCAGCGCGTTTGGTGTGCTGCCGACCGTCACGCTGCCAGTGCCAAACATGCCGACGCGCAGCGTGGCGATCGGATTGGGCACCTGGATATAGATCATGATCGAGCGTGAGCCCGGTTGCGCTGCGGGATTGATGCGTGTGACGGTGGCGACGACGGGGGTATCGACGCCATCGAAACGAATCGACACGGGCTGGCCGATCCGAACACGGCCGATTTCCCCCACGGGCACCGGGGCTTCGAGTTCAAGCTGGGTCAGGTCGACGACATCGAACAGTTTGCTGTCGACGGCCACCCGTTCGCCGGGTTCAATGCTGCGCGATGCAATTTGACCGCTGAACGGGGCGCGCACGATGGTGTCCGCCACCGACAAATTCGATGACGCCAGCGCAGCGCGCGCGGCCGCGAGATTGGCGGCGGCGATGGTGTACTGGCTTTGCGCGGTATCGAAGGCATTCTTTGAGATGAAGCCCTTTTCGACGAGCACGCGATTGTTCTCGAGGGTTTGTTTCGCGATGTCCAGCTGCCCCGCCATGGCGGCCATTTGTCCGCGCGATTGCTCTGCGCGGGCGGTGTAGTCGCGGGCGTCGATGGAGGCGAGTATTTGTCCTGCCTTGACCGTATCGCCTTCGCGCGCGCGTACGTCGAGGGCCGAGCCTGCCACTTTCGCCTTGACGGCAGCTTGCGTCACAGCGCGAAGCGAACCGGTAAGCGGCAGTGTTTCGGAGAGTGTGTGACGGGTGAGCGCAGCGAGGTCACCGGGAGTAAATTCGATGACGGACTCGTCCGCGGAGGACGGAGCTGTTGCCGGGGCATTAGCGCTCGCGCGTTTTCTGAGCGTGTGAGTGATGCTGAGCGCCAGCACGATGATGACGACGAGTGCCGCGAGAAAGAGGTTCCGTTTTTTCGATGAATGCATTGCTTGTCAGTGGAGCGTAAGGCACGCCGCACGATAGCGCATTTACGGCTGGCCGGCGTCAAAGTTGCCGAAGGTGGCGTGGGCAACCGACCGTGGCGACGGATCAAATCGTCCGTGAAAACCGCTGCTTGGCGTTTCCGGTGAGATTCCCGGCGAGGTTCCCCGCAAGATACCGGTCGAAGATCATGGCCACGTTACGCACGAGCAGGCGCCCGGCGGGGAGCACATCGATTCCATCGTGGTTCACCTTGACGAGCCCATCGGCTTCGAGCGATTTCAAGCGCGCCAGCTCACTGGCAAAAGCAACCTCGAACCGAATTCCATAAGCCGCTTCGAACGCATCAAAGCGCAGTGAAAACTGACACATGATTTCAGTGATGATGTCACGACGCAGCCGATCATCGGCGCTTAGCCGCACGCCTCGTGCAATGGCGAGCTCACCGCGATCGATCGCTGCGGCGTAACCGGCCATGTCCTTGGCGTTTTGCGCGTAGACATCGCCGACCTTGCCGATGGAAGAAACCCCCAATCCGATCAGGTCGCAATCCGCCTGGGTGCTGTAGCCCTGAAAATTTCGATGAAGCGTACCCGCTCGCTGCGCAACGGCGAGTTCATCGTGTGGCAGGGCGAAATGATCCATCCCGATGTACACATAACCTGCGTCAGTCAGTTTCTCGATAACCCGTTCCAGTATCGCCAGACGCACCGCCGGCGAGGGCAAGGTGGCTTCATCCATCTGCCGCTGCATCTTGAAAACAGCCGGCATATGCGCATAGCCGAACACGGAAAGCCGGTCGGGAGCGAGCGTGATAATCGTGTCGAGCGTGCGGCTAAAGCTCTCTACGGTCTGATGCGGCAGGCCATAGATCAGATCGACGCTGACCGACTTGAAACCCTCAGCCCGTGCCGCCGACATGACCGTCTGCGTGGTTTCGAGCGGCTGTACCCGATTGATCGCTTGCTGCACGCGCAGATCAAAGTCCTGCACGCCGAAACTCAGCCGGTTAAAACCCAGGTCGCGCAATACGCCGATAGTTTCCGCCGATGCCTCGCGCGGATCGACTTCGATCGAATACTCGGCCCGCGCGTCGGGCAGCAAGCGAAACGACTCAGCAGTCGCGGCCATCAGCTCGGCCATTTCATCGTGGGATAAAAACGTCGGCGTGCCACCGCCCCAATGCAATTGCGAGACCGGCCGGGTGGTATCGAAACATGCCGCCTGCAACACCAGTTCACGTTTCAGCCGATCAAGATACGGACGCGCGTGCGCACGATTTTTTGTAGCGATCTTGTTGCAGCCGCAATAGAAGCAGACGGTGTCGCAAAATGGAATATGGAAGTACAGCGAAAGATCCGCCGATGCCGCTCCCGGGTCCGCCGCGGCCCGATGGTAATGGGCGGGATCGAAAGTGTCGGTGAATTGAACGGCGGTGGGGTACGACGTGTAGCGCGGACCGGCCGTGTCGTATTTCGTGAGCAGATCGGGGCGGAAGAGGGACATTGCGGACAGACTTGAGGAGGGTGCTCCGAGTCTAGCCGACCCGTTCCCCTGATTCTTGCGTGATAACGCCGCAGCCGCACGGTGGCACAATGCCGGGTTGCTTAACGAGCCGAAGTCACCGAACACCCGAACCGATGTCCACTGCCCAGGATCCGAACTCCGTCCACGCGTGCCGCGAAAGCTGCGGTGCGTGCTGTATCGCGCCCTCAATTTCGAGCGCGATTCCCGGCATGCCCGACGGCAAACCCGCCGGTGTGCGCTGCGTCCAGCTCGGGGCGGATCTGCGCTGTGCGATTTTCGGCGATCCGCGCAGGCCGGCCTGCTGCTCGGGCTTGCAGCCATCGGAGTCCATGTGCGGCGACACGCGTGCTTATGCGCTGGCCTGGCTCACGCAACTCGAAATCGATACGCAACCTGAGCGCGCCTAGCCGGTCGAATGCTCATCGTTCAAGTCAAGTCACTGGAGAATTTCGCATGACTCAAGCCGTTGCGCCGAAGCGGCGCCGGTTCCTGCTCGCAGCCTTCGGCGGCGCGAGCGCGGTGGCGCTGGGAACCCAGGGATGCGCCGCATCGATATTTCCGTTCATCCCCGATCACTACACGTTTAGCCAGGCGCAGGTCCAGGACGCGGTGCAGCGCAAGTTTCCGTTCCAACGCACGGCCTCGCAGATCTTCGATGTCACGCTGAATAACCCGGTAGTGGGCCTTGCGCCCGATCGCAACCGGATAACCGTGCGTCTGGATGCGCGGCTTGCCACGCCATTTATGCCGAATCCAGTCACTGGCGTGTTTACTCTTTCTAGTCAACTGGCTTACGACGCACCTAGCCATTCGGTCATCCTGCTGTCGCCAACTGTCGATAACGCCCAGGTTTCCGGCGATGCCGCGCAATACAGCCAGCAGATCAACGCGGTCGGCGCGGCCATGGCGACGCAGTTCCTGGACCGTTACCCCATCTACACATTCAAGCCAGAACAATTACAGTTCGCCGGTGTTAATTACGAACCCGGTACAATCACCGTCCTTACAAACGGCATACGCGTGCAGATCGTCGAGAAGTAGTTTTCCCGGCGCAATCCAGTACACGCATGCCCGAACGATTGGCTGGCGACGGCCAAACTATGCCAAAAGGGCGGAGCGATGGACTGGATTCTGTTTTGCAAAGCGCTGATTCTGGGTGTGGTGGAGGGTTTGACCGAGTTTTTGCCGGTATCGAGCACGGGGCACTTGATCGTTGCCGGCAGTCTGCTGAATTTCACGAACGCCCAGGCCAAGACTTTTGACGTCGTGATCCAGTTCGGCGCGATCCTCGCGATTGTCTGGGAATACCGGCGCAAGATTGGCTCGGTCGTCGCCGGGTTGCCCACGCAGCCCAAGGCGCGCCGGTTCACCCTGAACGTGATCATCGCGACCATTCCGGCGGTGGTGCTCGGCTTGCTGTTCGAAAAGCACATCAAGGCCGTTTTGTTCGCGCCGGTGCCGGTGTCGGTGGCGCTGATCGTGGGCGGGGTCGTGATCCTGTGGGCGGAAGCGCGGCATCGCGAGCGTAACGTCGCGCCGCGGGTGACGTCCGTGGATGATCTCTCTTACGCCGATGCCTTCAAAGTCGGGCTGGCCCAATGTTTCGCGCTGATTCCGGGCACCTCGCGCTCGGGGTCGACGATTATCGGCGGGATGTTGTTCGGGCTGGAACGTAAAGTTGCCACCGAGTTCTCTTTCTTCCTCGCCATTCCCATTATTTTCGGCGCCACGCTTTACGAGCTCGCGAAGGAGTGGCGCACGCTGTCCGTCGATTCGCTGGGCTTGTTTATTGTTGGGCTCTTGGCTGCGTTTATAAGCGCATTCGTGTGTATTCGCTGGCTGTTGCGTTACGTTGCCACGCACGATTTCACGGCGTTCGCGTGGTATCGAATCGGCTTCGGGCTGCTGATCCTGATTGTTGGATATAGCGGCGGGTTAAGTTGGGCGGACTGATGTTGCGCGGTTTTTAGAGCCGTTCACCAATGCGTTGGTGCTGCCTGAAAGTTAAAGCCCGAGTTAAGGCTCGAAGTCCGCAAGCGCATACGAAACAGGCCGTTCCAACGTGGGTTGGAACGGCCTGTTTTTGCGTTGGTCTGACGGATTATTAAGCCACGGTTCAGCAGCGCTTGAACACCAGATCCCACACGCCGTGACCGAGCTTTAATCCGCGGCGTTCGAACTTGGTCACGGGCCGGTAATCGGGACGCTCGGCGTAATCCGAGCCGGCTGTGTTTTCCAGTGCTGGTTCCGCCGACAACACTTCCAGCATCTGTTCGGCATAGTTCTGCCAGTCAGTGGCGAGATGCAGATACCCGTCCGGTTTGAGCCGCGACACGAGCAGCGCAACAAACTTCGGCTGGATCAGCCGGCGTTTATGGTGACGCGCCTTGTGCCACGGATCGGGGAAGTAAATGTGGACGCCATCGAGGCTGTCCGCCGCGATCATGTGTTCCAGCACTTCCACGGCGTCGTGCTGGACGACGCGAATGTTCGTCAGCTCCTGTTCACCGATTAGCTTCAGCAACGCGCCCACGCCGGGTTCATGGACCTCGATGCCGAGAAAGTCATCGGCGGGGCGTGCCGACGCGATTTCCGCAGTCGTCCCGCCCATCCCGAAGCCGATCTCCAGCACGCGCGGCGCTTTGCGGCCGAACGCGGCGTCCCAGTCGAGCGACTGCGGCGCGTAGGGCACGACAAAGCGCGGTCCGAATTCATCCAGCGCGCGCCGTTGTCCTGTGGATACCCGTCCCGCACGCGTGACAAAGCTACGAATCCGCCGATGACGAAGCGTGCCGGTCGCTTCGCTGTCTTTGGCATCGGCGCTTTCGTTGGTCTCGTCTTGGTCGGGGGGGGGATTGTGGATCATCGAAAAAGGACGCGGATTCTGGGGTTGAGCGGAGCTTGGCTGCAAAACGCAAGGCAAACCTGGCGCTGCTGTAAATCAAAAAGCCGCCTTCGAAGGCGGCTTTTTGTGAACAAAAACTGGAGCGGGCGATGGGAATCGAACCCACGGCTCTAGCTTGGGAAGCTAGGGTATTGCCATTATACGACGCCCGCAGAGACAGCGATTTTACGCGGAATACGCCGTCTACCGCAACTTTACGCGGATCGACGGAGATCGAACCCCGAAATCACACCCCGAACATGGTCATGGTCACGGCCAGTCGCGTCACGACCATCAGCAGTACCTGAACGATCACGAACAGCAGGATAGGCGATAAATCGATACCGCCCATGCGCGGCAACACGCGCCGCAGCGGCTCGAGAAACGGCGCCGTGAGTTGGTACAGCAGCGGCATGGCCGGGGACTGCGGGTTCAGCCACGAGAGCAATGCCATCAGGATCGTCATCCAGATGATGAGATTCAGCGCCCATTTGATGACAGTGATCACCGCGACCAGCAGCAGCGTGGGCAGCATGGGCACGAGCCCGGCGGGATCGACGCCCGCGACCAGGACCAACAGGATCACGAATACCACCGCAGCAAGGAAAGCCGCGACAATGCTCGCCCAGTCGATGGTCTTTGCCGCCGGCAGGATCTTTCGCAACGGCAAGACGAGCCAGTTCGTAGCTTGCATCACCGCGTTGGACACGGGGTTGTACGGCGGCATGCGGACGACCTGCATCCAGGCGCGCAGCAGCAGCGCAGCACCGAACAGCGTGAAGATTGTGTTGAGTAGAAAACGGGCGATCTCGCCGAACATCTCAAATCCTTTTCAAGGCAAAAGCGCGGCGCTCATGGCCGCGCGGGGTGATACAAGGGCAAGTAAAGCCGCAGCGGAAAACCGCCCGGCTTCATCAAATAGCTTAGCTAAATACTCTCAGTCAGCTAGCGGCGCGAACGTCGCTGATCTGCACGACCGGCGGAACACCGTCGGGGTAGTAGTTAACGATGTCCGCTGAGAAGGCTTTCGCATGGGGCGAGACCGCGGCCGTGAAGTCATCGACGGAATCGAACAGCAGGTGGCCCGCTGCAATATACGTAGGCGTCGAACCCGGCGCGCCGCCCGCGAGGCCTGCATCCGCCGACCAGCCCTTCAAGGCGCTGCCGAGCGAGCCCGCCACCCAGGGCATATGGCTCGTGCAGTAGTAATCGATGTCGAAGGGCGCATTCTCGCGATACGGATAAAAAAAGCTCACCTTGATCATTGTTTGTTCTCGTAGCTGGAATGGGTTGGCGTCGAGGGCGGCGGTCGAAGCCGGAACGTCGCTGGGTTCAACGCACGGTCCGGTTCTGAACCAGGGGAGCGCTCGTTGCTCGCGTGTTACTCGCTTCCTGCCGGCGTCCGGCACGGTGGCTGAACCCCTCGGCGGCTTTGCCACACTGGCGCGCCGGGCATCACGATAGCATGGCTTGATGACGCCTTGTGCCGCTTGGCGTACACCGGCGCACGGGTGCCCCCAAACGGCCGGCTATGCGTGTCGGATCGGGGCAATCAATCGTCGCTCGGCCCGGTCCCGTTCAACACAAGTTCGATGGCGTGTGACATCGCGTCCAGCGCTTGCGCAGGCGGTGGCGACACCCGCCGTTTCGCCAGCGCGACCGCGCGTCGCGTGAGCAGTGCATAGAGCGCGGCGTGATCGCCGCCGAGGTCTTGCAGCAGCGCCAGTTGCTTAATCACAATACCCGCGTCGCCGCGCGACACCGGGCCGGAAAGCGCTCCCGGCAAGCCCTTTTCACGCGCGGTTTCGATGGTGCCGGCGAGCATCGGCAGGACTGCGCGCAATGCGTCGTCCTCGGCGAACCCCAGTTCCTTCCAGAGCGCTACCGTCTCCGACAGCGAGCACAGCGCAAAGCTGGCCGCGTAGTGCGCGGCAGCGTGGTAGAGCAGGCGCCCGCCCGGCGGGATGGACAACGGATGGCAGCCCAGCGCCTGGACCAACGCCGTCAGTGTGTCGTGCAAAGGCCCGCTCGCTTCAATCGTGACGGAACAGCCTGCAATGCGCGTCTGGTCGCTCGGCAGGCCGCCAAACAGGAACAACGGATGGAATCCGCCGATGTTCGCGCCCTGCGCCTGGGCAGCAGCAAGGACATCGACGGGTGTGGCGCCGCTGCAATGCACGATCGATTTTGTGCCACCGTGGGCATGATCCAGCCGTAAAGCGTTCGCCGTCGCACCAATGGCGTCGTCGGGAACGGTTAAAAAGATGATATCGGCGTGTTGCGCGACCGCGCTGGCGTCCTCGGCGACCAGACATTCCGGAAATCCTGCTGCGAATTCGTGTGCCGATGCTGCCGATCGGCTTGATATCGCGGTGACCGGGTATCCCGCGCGGGACCAGACGGCCGCCAGGCAGCGCGCGAGACGCCCAGCACCGACGAAGCCCAAGCGGGGCATCGTTGAAAAAGGCATGGTTGTTGCTCCATAAAACTTGTTGCGATGCGCAGATTTGCGCTTGCAGCGCACGATGAAGTATCGCGCAACGGCGTTGGCGCCATAAAAACGGCGCGAGATGCCGCCGCCAATGGTTTTGCGAGGCTCGAGCAAACGTGCGATCGGGCCTGAACAGTCAGGGTTGGTCTTTTGGCCGATGAGCGCCAATGCTTGTTTTGCAACGTTTGGGGGTCGCCATGAGTATTTTTGCGTATCGGAAACACCTGCGTTTTCTCAGCCAGACACATCGGCGCCAGTGGTGGGATCAGCGGAAGCGGCTTACGCCACGCGTCAGGATCAGCGGAGCCTATGTGCCGCCCAGCGTCACCCGCGAATTCGCCTACGTGAAGGTGGGCTGAGCGGGTGAGTTGAGTGCCGTTTGCCTGAAAAAGCAGCACCGTTTGAAGATGCCCCGCTCGACGCTTCCCCGTCGGCGGGGCTTTCTATTTTTCGGGCGCTAAAAGCAAAGTGTAATGAATCATTACTTTGGTGACATTCGGAATATCGTCCCTGACAACGGCAGGAGCCGGCGGCTTTCTCAGCAAACCCTTAATCCGTCTCGATAAGCCATTGCGCCAAGGCCAGTGCGGCTGTCCGCCGGCTTGAAATTCGGCAGACAAAACCCGCTTTTAGGACTGGAGATATTGCAATTTGCAACAAATGCTTAAGGTGGGATTCAGGGTTTTTAGCTACATTGATTGCATGTCGTTGCGGTAACCGGTCATGTGTACAGGACCGCGGCGCGGAGAATAAAAGTGAAAAAGATAGTGCAGGTTCTGGCAGCTGCCGCGCTTGGCGTGGGTTTTGTGAGCGCCGCGCAGGCGCACGTTTCGGTGGGTATTGGCATTGGGGTGCCTGCTTATCCCGTCTATGCTGCTCCGCCGCCGCCGGTGTATTACGCGCCTGGCCCAGTGGTCTATGCGCCGCCTCCCGTGGTCTACGCGCCGGGGCCCGTAGTGGTGGGCGGTTATTACGGTGGTGGCCCGTACTGGCGCGGTCATTATCGCGGCGGTTACGGGTACGGATACCATGGTGGATATCGCGGCTATCACGGTGGTTATGGCGGCTGGCGTCATTGAAGTTCCACGCTTGACCGGATCGGCTAACTGACCATTTGACTATGAGGTTTGGCTGCAAAACAGCGCAATGCTGGCGTCGAGCCGGGTTGCGCTGTTTTTTTTGCCCGGGTTCTTTTCTTTATTGGTACCCGGGCTAGGGGGCCGTGTTGGCTATTTGGCCAGCTTTCCAAACGCGCCACGATGCGGAGACAATGGAGGCTCCTCAACCGCCGCCTTCGAGTTCCGATGTCAATCCTTCCCGCACCTACCTACGCCGACGTCGCCGACGCCGCAGAACGTATTGCCGGCGCTGCGCATCGCACGCCCGTGATGACTTCCCGCACTGCCGACGCGCTCACGGGCGCGAACCTGTTCTTCAAATGCGAGAACTTCCAGCGCATGGGCGCGTTCAAGTTTCGGGGTGCGTTCAACGCGATCTCGCATTTCTCCAAGTCCCAGCGCCAGGCCGGCGTCCTGACTTATTCATCGGGCAATCACGCGCAGGCCATCGCGCTGTCGGCGCGCATCGCCGGTATCAAGGCAACCATCATCATGCCGGAGGACGCGCCGGCCGCGAAGATGGAAGCCACGCGGGGTTACGGCGGCGAAGTGATTACGTACGACCGGTACACCGAGAATCGCGAGGAGATTGGTGCGAGGCTCGCGCAAGAGCGTGGCATGACGTTGATTCCGCCCTACGACCATCCGCATGTGATCGCGGGGCAGGGGACGTCGGCGAAAGAGCTCATCGAAGAAACCGGGCCGCTGGATTATCTGTTCGTGTGCCTGGGTGGCGGAGGCTTGCTCGCCGGGTGTGCGCTGGCGGCGGCCGAGCTGAGCCCGTCATGCACGGTGATCGGCGTGGAGCCCGAGGCAGGCAACGACGCGCAGCAATCGCTCGAACGCGGTGAGATCGTCCATATAGAAGTACCGCGCACGATTGCCGACGGCGCCGCATCCACGCACGTGGGTGAATACAACTTCCCGATTCTGAAGCGCTACGTGGACCGGGTCGTCACCGTCAGCGACGACCAGCTCGTGCAGACCATGAAGTTCTTCGCGCAGCGCATGAAGATGGTGGTCGAGCCAACAGGTTGTCTGGCTGCGGCCGCCGTGCTGCAGAACATCGTGCCGGTGAAGGGCAAGCGGGTGGGTGTGCTAATCAGCGGTGGCAATGTCGACCTGGCGCGGTTTGCTCAATTCCTGGCCTGATGCCGCGCAACGTCCTAACCTCACAACGTCTGCGCGCCCTTCAGGATCAGGTCGTGATAACCGTTCACGATCACGCTGTACGCAAAATACGCGAACAGCACCGCCGATAAAACGTGGCAAGCGCGCAGCAACGCCGTCCCTGCTCGTTTGCGCCCGTGGCTGGCGAGCGAGCAGATGAAGAGCGTCCAGACGAGCCCGCCGCAAAAGAAGCCGATGAGAAACACCGATGCGCTCGCCGGGCCGGTTGCGCCGGCTTTCGCGATCAGCGCGCCGCCCACCGCCGCGAACCAGAGGATCGCGCTTGGTGACGACACAGCGAGCAGGGTGCCGCGCATGAAGCTGCGCAGGTGAGAGGGCCGTGGTGTGGCGATGAGATCGGGTTCCCCCGCAACCGGCGGCGCCGATGCCGGAACCAGCGCTTCACGTGCCATTTTGAAGGTCAGGAACAGCAGCACGATCGAGCCGCCTATCCATACGACCCAGCGCACGGTATCGAACTGGAGCAGTGCCGCCATGCCCGCCAGCGCGAGCGCTGCGTAGACGAGATCGCCGAAACAGGTACCGAGGCCGAGCATCATGCCCGGCCTGAAGCCGTGCGAAAGCGTCAGTGAGATGATCGCGACGTTTGCGATACCAATATCCAGACACAGCGACAACGACAGAAAAAATCCATCAGACAGCAATGGCAACACCTGCATCCCGACTTTCCTTTTGATCTTTTTGTATTGAGCGAATCCGGTTGTCCGGCTTCGCGAATTCATCTTGCTGCGGCGTTCGGGGCAACCGGCCGAACGCCCGTGTCTGCTTACTCACTAAACGCGTTCGAGCGGCACCGACACCACCAGCCGTCCCGTCTCGATACCCATCGTATTGCGCATTGGCGGGTTTCTATAGGCGGCGAGTTTTGCGCGCTGCGTTTCCTGGCCGATGTCGAGTTGCGCCAGAACATGCGTGACGATGGCGTAAAGCACGGCTGTGTTGCCGTCTTCCACCTTGACCGCGATGCCCAGCGACCCGCGCGTACCGGTAGCACGCACGCCGATCGCATAACTGGCATCGGCGCCTACTTTACCGACCAGATCGCCGTCGAAGGCTTGCATCAACGCGGTACAGAATCGGCCGTCGCCCGCGACGAGTTCCGGATATGTCGTCATCGCGCGATAGATCCGGGCCAGGGCTTTCGAGCGCGGGGTGGTGTCAACCGCAGTTTCAATCTCAGCATTCGCGTCCGCCATCTTCATGAACAGCCGGGCGAGCCGATCCAGCGGGAACGCAGGCGTAGGGAGATTGCAGCCGTCAATAGCCCATTGCACGCCGTCTTCCGGCAGGTCGCAGAGCTCGGCCACAGTCCGCTTAACCCGAACCTGCAGCGGATGCCCGGGCAGGTGATAGTCAATCACGGCCGCACCCAACGCCTGCGCACCCGCCAGCATACCCACATGTTTGCCCGAGCAATTGCTGCATACGCCGGTTGGCGAGAAGTCACGCCTGATCCACTCTTTCCAGACCGCGTCCGACAAAGGCGCGTGGCCGCCGCATCGAAGATCGGCTTCGGTGACGTGCGCCTTCGCAAGCATGGCGCGCGTGCGCTCGATGTGGCGCGGCTCGCTGTTGTGCGATGCGCACATGAGTGCGAGATCGGCGTCGTCGAAACCGAAACGGTCCAGCGCGCCCGTTTCCAGCACCGCGAGCGCTTGCGCCGGTTTTGCCGCCGAGCGCGCAAGCGTCATGCGTGACGGATTGCCGAACGCGTATATCAGCCGGCCTTCGGCATCCACGACCGCCACGTGCGCGGCATGCGTGTTCTCAACCAGATCCCCACGATAAACCGTCGCCGCAACGTTCATGAGCGCTTTCCTCCAGAAAAGCCGATTTCGTCCCACAGCGCGTCGACGCGACGCTTCACCGCATCGTCCATCGTGATCGGCCGGCCCCATTCGCGGTCCGTTTCGCCAGGCCATTTGTTGGTGGCATCGAGCCCCATCTTCGATCCCAGCCCCGCCTTCGGCGACGCAAAATCGAGATAGTCGATAGGGGTGTTATCGACGAGCACGGTATCGCGCGACGGATCGATACGCGTGGTGATCGCCCAGATCACTTCCTTCCAGTCGCGGATATTCACATCGTCGTCTACGACCACGATGAACTTCGTATACATAAACTGTCGCAGGAAGCTCCAGACGCCGAACATGACGCGTTTCGCGTGGCCCGGATAGCTCTTCTTGATCTGCACGATCGCCATTCGATAACTGCAGCCTTCAGGCGGCAGATAGA
>Ga0302226_10000548_pt1 | contig 31081 bp, 24 predicted proteins | sample II_Palsa_E3_3_FD_193524 | JGI IMG/M metagenome (GOLD analysis project Ga0302226, IMG submission 193524) | Peat permafrost microbial communities from Stordalen Mire near Abisko, Sweden - II_Palsa_E3_3 | ecosystem: Environmental > Terrestrial > Soil > Palsa > Peat permafrost | place: Sweden...
CTCGAGGCCATCCGGCAGCTGGCCTACCGGCCCAACGCCGCGGCCCGGGCGCTGGTGACCCGCCGGACCCACACCCTCGGCGTGATCGGCATCGACTCGCCGCTGTACGGGCCGGCCATGATGCTGAACGGGATCGAGCGCGCGGCCCAGCACGGCTATTTCGTCCTCATCGCCAGCCTGCCTGCCCTGGACCGGCGCTCGATGCTGGACACCGTGGACCGGTTCCTCGGCCACGCGGTCGAGGGCGTCATCGTCATTGCGCCGCAGACCTCGGCGGTCGCCGCGCTCAGCCACGTTCCCGCCGATCTGCCGCTGGTCGCGGTTGGCTGCCGCACTCGCGCGCCGCTCACGTCGGTTGCGGTGGACAACGCCGGCGGCGCGGCCCGGGCCACCCGCTACCTGCTCGACCTGGGCCATGAGACCGTCTACCACGTGGCCGGGCCCGGTAGCTGGCTGGACGCCCGGGAACGCCTGGCCGGCTGGCGGGCGGCACTGGCCCAGGCTGGCGCCCAGGAACCGGAGGTCATCCCGGGCGACTGGTCGGCGCGCTCCGGCTACGAGATCGGCCACCGGCTGGGTGCGATGAGCGAGGTCACCGCCGTCTTCTGCGCCAACGACAACATGGCCCTCGGCCTGGTGCGGGCCATGACCGAACGTGGCCGCCGCGTCCCGGAGGAGGTCAGCGTGGTCGGGTTCGATGACGTGCCGGACGCCGGGTACTTCCTGCCCCCGCTCACCACGGTGCGGCAGGATTTCAGCGAACTCGGCCGCCGCGCGCTGAGTGCACTGGTGCAGCGGATCTCCAGTGGGCCCGGCGCCGGCAGCCACCTGGCGGTACCTGCGGAACTTGTGACCCGCGCGAGCACCGCGCCACGCTGAACTGGACCATGATGGCAAGTCCAGGGCATTAGAAGTCGGGAAACGGGAAGCCAAAGGACAGGAGCATGACATGGGAGGCGGACATGGTTGTTAGCGCTAACAATGACCGGTATGTCGTTGGCGTCGATTACGGCACTCTGTCCGGCCGTGCGCTCGTGGTCCGGGTCAGCGACGGGACGGAAGCCGGGACCGCGGTACACGAGTACCGGCACGGGGTGATGGACCGCGAGCTCGCCGCCACCGGCGAGCGGCTGCCGCCGGACTGGGCCCTGCAGGACCCGGCCGACTACCTGGCCGTGCTCCGCATCGCGGTACCCGCGGCCGTCCAGTGCGCCGGTATCGATCCAGCCGCGGTGATCGGCGTCGCCACCGACTTCACCGCCTGCACGGTCTTGCCGGCCACGGCCGACGGGACGCCGCTGTGCATGCTCCCCGGCCTGGAGGGGCGCCCGCACGCCTACCCCAAGCTGTGGAAGCACCACGCAGCCCAGCCGCACGCGGACCGGATCAATGCGCTGGCCCACGAGCGGAAGGAACCCTGGATCGCCCGGTACGGCGGGAAGGTCTCCTCAGAGTGGCAATACGCCAAGGCCCTGCAACTGCTGGAAGAGGATGCTGAGCTGTACGGGCGGGCCGACCGGTGGATCGAGGCCGCCGACTGGATCATCTGGCAGCTCACCGGCACCGAGACCCGCAACGCGTGCACCGCCGGTTACAAAGGCATCTGGCAGGACGGGCACTACCCGTCGCGCGACTTCCTGGCCGCGCTCAACCCGGACTTCGCCGGCTTCGCCGCCGACAAGCTCGACCATCCGATCTCCGCCCTTGGCACCCAGGCGGGCACGCTGACCGCCGAGGCCGCTGAGTGGACCGGGCTGCCCGAAGGCATCGCGGTCGCCGTGGGGAACGTCGACGCGCACGTCACCGCGCCCGCGGCCCGGGCGGTCGAGCCGGGCCAGATGGTCGTCATCATGGGCACCTCCACCTGTCACGTGATGAACAGCGCCGACCTGGCCGAGATCCCGGGCATGTGCGGCGCGGTCGACGGCGGCATCATCGCCGGCAAGTGGGGATACGAAGCCGGCCAGAGCAGCGTCGGCGACATCTTCGCCTGGTTCACGACCAACGCCGTGCCCGGCTCCTACCGTGACGAAGCGGTGAACCGCGGCATCTCGGTGCACGACCTGCTTACCGAGGAGGCGGCCGCGCAGTCGGCCGGGGCGCACGGACTGGTGGCCCTGGACTGGTTCGGCGGCAACCGGTCGGTGCTCGTCGATCACCACCTGTCCGGGGCGATCGCCGGGCTCACGCTGGCCACCCGGCCGGGCGAGATCTACCGGGCACTGCTCGAATCGACCGCGTTCGGCACCCGGGTCATCATCGAGGCGTTCGAGTCGGCGCGCCTGGCGGTGACCGAGCTGATCGTGGCCGGTGGACTGGTCAAGAACGACCTGCTCATGCAGATATACGCGGACGTCATGCGGCGGCCGCTGAGCGTCCTCGGCTCCGACCAGGGCCCCGCATTGGGCTCGGCCATCCACGCGGCGGTCGCGGCCGGCGCGTACCCGGACGTCCCGGCCGCGGCGCAGGCCATGGGCAAGGTCAAGCGCGAGGTCTACCAGCCGGACCCGGCGAGCGCCGACATCTACGACGAGCTGTACGCCGAGTACGTCACGCTGCACGACTACTTCGGCCGCGGCGGCAACGAGGTCATGCACCGGCTGCGCGCGCTGCGCGGTCGGGTGCTCGGCGCCCACGCCGACGATGACCCCAATGCCGGCGACACCACATCCGCAGCGCTCGACGACGAAACGGGAGGTTCCTGATGACCGCCAACGGCCTCACGATCACCGAGATGGTGGCCGAGCTCCGCGAGATCGTGTCCGACCTGCACGCCGAGCTGCCGCGCAACGGGCTGGTCGCGTGGACGTCGGGGAACGTGTCGGCCCGGGTACCGGGCGCCGACCTGATGGTCATCAAGCCGAGCGGCATCGGCTACGACGACCTGACGCCGGAGTCGATGGTCGTGTGCGACCTGGACGGCAACCCGGTGAGCGACGGCTACACGCCCTCCAGCGATACCGCCACGCACGCCTACATCTACCGTCACATGCCCGAGGTCGGCGGCATCGTGCACACCCACTCGACCTACGCGACCGCGTGGGCCGCGCTGGGCGAGCCGATCCCCTGTGTGATCACGGCCATGGCGGACGAGTTCGGCGGGGAGATCCCGGTCGGGCCGTTCGCGCTGATCGGCAGCGACGAGATCGGCCGCGGTGTGGTGGCCACCCTGTCCGGGCACCGCTCCCCCGCTGTGCTGATGCGCAGCCACGGCGTGTTCACGATCGGGCCGGCCGTCCGGGACGCGGTCAAGGCCGCGATCATGTGCGAGGACGTGGCCCGCACGGTGCACGCCGCGCGGCTGCTGGGCCATCCCGAGCCGCTGCCGCAGGATCAGGTGGACGCGCTGCACAAGCGCTACAAGGAGCACTACGGCCAGCACTGAAACTCACACCCGCGACTGGCCCTGAGCCCCTATTTGAGAAAGAGACAGCCATGGCTGACCGAAAGCCGCGCATTGGCATCCTCGGCATCATGCAGGACCTGTACGACGACATGATCCCGGGCATCGCCCACCGGCAGGAGGGATACGCCGCGGAGATCGCCAGTCAGCTGTCTGACGTCGGCGAATTCATCCCCAGCAAGGCGATCAAGTACCGCGAGGACGCCGAGCGCGCGATGCGTGAGTTCGAGGGCGCCGACTTGGACGGGGTCATGGTCGTGATGCTCACCTACGGCCCGGCCATGCGGGTGGCCCGGCTGCTCAGCGAGTCGCGGCTGCCGGTCCTGCTGGCCAACATCCAGCCTGAGCCGTCGGTCACGCCCGAGTGGGACATGGCCGACATGACCTACAACCAGGGCGTCCACGGCGCGCAGGACACCGCGAACGCCATGGTCCGGGCGGGCAAGCGCTTCCGGGTGGTGACCGACGACTGGAAGAGCGACAGCTTCCGGACCGACGTGGGCCGGTGGGCGCGCGCCGCCGCGGCCATCACCGCGTGGAAGTCGCTGCGGACCGCGATCTTCGGCTACGCGATGAACGACATGGGGGACATCAGGGTGGACGAGAGCGCCCTGATCAGGACGCTAGGCCCGGAGATCATCGCGGTCGCGCCCGGCGACCTGTACCGCGGCATGGAGCAGGTCAGCGGCGACTCGATCGCCGACCTGATCTCGTCCGAGGACAAGAACTTCGAGATCGACCCGCGGCTGTCGCGTGCGGAACGCGAGGACCACGCCCGGATGCAGGTGGCGCTGGAGCAGATCCTGACCGAACGCGGGTTCGGCGCCTACACCGCGCACTTCGACGCCATCGGCGAGGACGGCCGGTTCCGCCGGCTGCCGCTGGCGGCGGCGTCCAGCCTGATGGCCAAGGGCTTCGGCTACGCCGCTGAGGGCGATGCCCTCACCGCGTGCCTGGTCTACGCCGGGCACATCCTGATCGGGGACGCGCACTTCACCGAGATGTACGCGATGGACTTCCCGTCGGATTCGATCCTGCAGAGCCACATGGGCGAGGGTAACTGGAAGGTCGCCCGCGCCGACCGCCCGGTGAAGCTGATCAAGCGGCCGCTCGCGATCGGCCGGCTGGCCGACCCGCCCACGTTCCTGTTCCGGCTCCAGCCGGGGCCGGCCACGCTCGCCACCCTGGTCTCGCTGGAAGGTGAGCGGTTCCGGCTGGTCTGCGCCGAGGGCGAGAACCTCGACAGCCAGGAGCTGCCCGCCCTGGAGATGCCGTACGGGCAGTTCCGGCCGGCGTCCGGCCTGAAGACGTGCCTGAACGGATGGCTACGGGCCGGCGGCCCGCACCACGAGGTGATGAACCTGGGCCACCACGCGGCAGACTGGCGGGACTTCTGCGACATCGCCGGCATCGAGTTCGTCCAAGTCTGACACCCCGGAGCCGTGTTCTCCGTTATGGGGAGCGTTATCAGCGCTATTGACTGAAAACGCTCCTCCGGAAACTCTTGGTGCGTCCCGTTTCATCCGGCTCCAGGCTGGGATACCAGATCACCGGGCGGAGAATGCCCAGGTCTGAGCCGGGTAGAGACTTGAGGGGGGTACAGAAGACGAAGTCGCTCGAAGGAGAGCACGCACATGACCGAATCCACCGATGCCGCCGAGGTGCGGCACGCTCATCGGACCGAGCTCAGTCCGTTGCAGTTCCTGGAGCGCAGCGTGCTGGTATATCCCGACAAAGTGGCCGTGGTGCAAGAAGACCGCCGCTACACCTACCGGGAGTTCGGAGAGCGCGTGAACCGGCTCGCCTCCGCACTGCGGGCCGCGGGACTGCGGAAAGGCGACCGAGTAGCCTTCATCTGCCCTAACATCCCGGCGCTGCTGGAAGCCCACTACGGGGTGCCGGCGGCCGGGGGCGTGCTGGTGGCGCTGAATTACCGACTGAACGCTCAAGACATCGGCTTCATCCTGGAGCACTCGGGTGCCCGGTTCCTGTTCGTCGACCGTGAGTTCGAGCATCTTGCCGAAGGCGCGCGCGTCGAGCGTGCCGTGCGCGTCGACGATACTGGCGCCGCTGACGATCCCTACGAGGCGTTCCTCGCCGAAGGCACGGCGGAGCCTGTGCCGAGCGAGCTCGGCGACGAGGACGAGCCGATCTCCATCAACTACACGTCAGGCACAACCGGGACGCCCAAGGGCGCCGTCTATCACTACCGCGGCGCGTATCTCAACGCGCTGGGTGAGGTGATCGAAACCCGGCTGACCCCCGAGAGCGTGTACTTGTGGACCCTGCCCATGTTCCACTGCAATGGCTGGTGCTTCACCTGGGCGGTCACCGCGGTCGGCGGCCGCCACATCTGCCTGCGCAAGGTGGAGCCCGGGCGGGTCTGGGAGCTAATCGACAGCGAGGGCGTGACGCATTACAACGGCGCCCCTACGGTCCAGGCGTCGATCCTCGACCACGAGGACGCCCACAAACTGGACCACGAGATCATCACCACGGTATCGGGCTCGCCGCCGACCCCTCAGCTGTTCGCCCGGCTGACCGACGCGGGGCTGCGGCCCATCCACGTCTATGGGGCCACCGAGCTGTTCGGCCCTTACATGATCTGCGAGCGCCAGGAGGGCTGGGCGGAACTGCCGGTCGAGGAGCAGGCGCGGCTGCTGGGACGCCAGGGCGTGAATTACGTGATCGCTGATCCGGTGCGGGTCGTCGACGGCCAGGGCCGCGAGGTACCGGCGGACGGGGAGTCGCTCGGCGAAGTCCTCATGCGCGGCAACAACGTGATGACCGGCTATTTCGAAGATCCCGAGCAGACCAGGGAGACGCTCGCGGGCGGCTGGTACCACTCCGGCGACCTCGCAGTCCGCCATCCCGACGGGTACATCGAACTGCGTGACCGCAAGAAGGACATCATCGTGTCCGGCGGCGAGAATATCTCCACGATCGAGGTCGAAACGGCGATCAGCAGGCATCCAGCCGTGGCCGCCGTGGCGGTCGTGTCGACGCCCGACGAGAAATGGGGCGAGCGGCCCAAGGCTTTCGTCGAGCTCAAAGACGGCGCGGACGCCTCGGCCGAAGACATCCTCGCCTTCGCCAAGGAAAATCTCTCCGGCTACATGCGGCCGGCCGCGGTCGAGATCACCAAATTGGCCAAGACAGCCACCGGCAAGGTCCAGAAGGCGGACCTACGCACTAAAGAATGGGCTGGCCACGACCGCAGAATCGGCTAACCCGGGGCCCCTGGCTGGGCCGCGATGCGCTGGAATGGGCTGGTGATCGAGGCCGGCCCCGGCTGTTTCGAAGAAATCGTCAGCACGGCGCTGGACGGGCTGCCTGAGGAGCCCGGCCAGCTGATGCGCAAAGTCGCAGGCTCCGTACCCGCGGGGTTCGGCGGATGAGTCGGCTACGGGGTGGTGCCGTGCCGGAGGAGTTCCAGGCACCGCTCGCCTGATCGGTGTCGACGCTGGCCACGGCGATCCCGTTGGCCAGCGCCAGCAGGTCGGACGCATCAAGATCGGCGCCGACGGCGCCGGAGCACACCGTTGCCTCAGGCGATTTCTCCGTCAACCGCTGCACCCTTCGCGGCACTCATCCGGCCTCCGGGCGACGTGTTCCCCCTTATGGGGAGCGTTTTCAGCGCTATGGCAGGGCCGCGAAAAGCACCGAGGACACCTGAGCCAGCCCAGCTGGCTGAAGGTCCCGCTCGCGTCCTTCGCCTGCCCGCGGCACTCCGGCGGCGGGGGCAGGCCCCGTCCGGGCCGGTGCGCGTCCGGCCACGTGCGTCCCGCCGGTCACCCCCATCCCAGCGGTGGCGGTCCCTCCAGCGTATGTACCTGGGTAATGGCGCCACCACCCAGCCTCTAGCCGGGGTAATGGCGCCACCACCCAGCCTCTAGCCGGGTAATGGCGCCACCGCCCAACCTCTCGCAGGGGATGGCGCGCATTACTGGTGCACCCGTGCTCGCGGATCGCCACTGAAATGCTCCCTGCAAACTCTTGCGTGTTAACTGAGCGACGGGTGTGAGCTTTGGGGCACGCAAGGCGAGGGCCGGCCGGGCGCGGGGTGTAAAGCTCGTGGCGGGAAGTTAGGATGCGGGCAGAGGCAGCAGCGCCTGCCCGCCTCCGAGCCGCCACCGCCCACGCCGGCTGCGACATTACGAGGACAAGGGTCACCGACTCGCGTCATTCTCGAGCATGGCCATGACGATCCAGCCGGCCCGGGAAGCGTGGGTTTCCGGCGCCGTGAATGGATGACGCCATGACCTCCGATCGTTCCGGGAAGAAGGCAGCCCGCGCCCGGATGGCCGCCACCGGCGAGGCGTACAGCACCGCCCGGCGCGCCGTGCAAGCCAGGCTGGACCGCCCGGCTCCGCTGGCCAAACCGCCCGCCATCGACCCTCGTGAGCATGCCGTTCAGTCCCGCCATTGGGGCGCGCAGACCTGCCACCTGGTCCACTATCAAGACCGGTACAGCGCATGGATCACCGGCCCCGACCCCAGTGAGCGGGGCCAGGTCTACGGGATGCCCAGCGAGACGGCGGGCCGCGCCTTCGTGGACGGCTGGCAGGCCACGCAGCTGTTGCACACGGGGTGGGACGAGCAGATCGCCCACATCTTCCTGCTCAGCCCGAGCACCAGGAACGGCATCCTCTACGAAGCCGCGGTCGTGAACGTCGAGGACAGCGGAATCTGGGTGGCCTGCTTTGATGACACCGGGGGCGACGGGGGCACGCGCACGCTCGGCACATTCGGGACCCTGAAGGAGGCGCTCGAAGAGTTCGCCGCGCTGGCGGAGCGGGCCGCCGATCGCCTTGACCACGCCCACGCCCACGCCCACGCCCACGCCCACGCCGTCGACGGGGCGGACCTGTACGCCGGTGTCCTCCGCTACCGGGCCGCGACGGTCCGCGCCGAGGCGGCCCGGGCCGCGCTGGGTGACGCCATCCGCCGCCATCAGCCCAGCATCCACGCTGGTGACGGGCTGCAACCACTCTGGCACGAGGCCGGCCTGCCACGGGAATCCCTCGGCGCGGTGCTGGCCGGCCAGGAGTGGACCTGGCCACAGGGGCCAGTGACCCGTCCCCCGGGCTCGCGGCGGCCGGACACGCCCACCACCACGCTCGCCACCCACACCGTGGACGGCCATCGGTTCGACCTGGTCAGCTACGTGGACACGGCCGGCGCCCGGTGCCTCGCGATCGACCGGGACGGCCGCCGGGATGCGTCGGCGCGCGGCATTCAGGTCGATGAGCAGAATCTGGCCAGCGCCGCGATGACGATGGCGACCCGGGAGCCGCGCACCGCCGCTGTGTACGGCCGCGTGCACGACAGCGTCACCGAGCTGTACGCGATCATGCAGGACGGCGAACGGGTGGACTGGCCCATCTACGACGACGCGCGGAACCAGGAACGCTACTTCGCCGTCATCGCCGACTCCCAGGCGCTGGCCGACATCGTCGCCGTCGCGCCGACCGGGAGTACTTCGCTGAAGCGCTTCTTCGGCATGTGGTTCAACCCGCCCCCCGGCCCGGGCCCCAGGAGGCCCCGGGCGTAGCGCGAAGGGCTCTGGGCACGCCGACGGAAGGCGGTGTGAGAGCTCAGCCACCGTACTGACCGAGGCGTCGCGGCATTACCCCGCGGCTATGAGCCAAGCAGCCGAGGATAAGGGATGGTAGCCCGCCCACCCTGCCTTGACTGCAACACCCTGGTCCTTACGAAGCACGCTCACCTCGTGAGGGCGCGCAGAGCGCTCGCCAGGGCATCGATGTCCGCGTGCGTGTTGTAAATCGCCAGGGCAGCCCGGACCGTCGCCGCCAGGCCGTAGCGCCGCAGGATGGGCTGGGCACAGTGATGCCCGGCGCGGACCGCGATCCCGCTGGCGTTCAGCGCCGACCCGACATCTTCCGGCCGGTACCCGTCCAGCACGAAGGACAGGATGCCCGCCTTGTCCGGCGCGGTGCCGACCAGGCGCAGGCCCGGTACGGCGGTCAGCGCCCGCGTCGCGTAGCCGAGCAGTTCGTGCTCGTACCTCGCGATGTTCGCCCGGCCGATGCGCTCCACGTAGCCGATCGCGGTCGCGAGACCCGCGGCGTCCGCGATCGAACCGGTCCCGGCTTCGAAGCGGGCGGGCGGTGGCTCGTAGGAGGTTCGCTCGAAGGTGACGTTCCGTATCATGTTGCCGCCTCCCTGCCACGGCGGCATCGTGTCGAGCACGGCGGACTTCCCGTACAAGACGCCGATGCCGGTCGGCCCGTAGACCTTGTGGCCGGAGAAGACGTAGAAATCCGGATCGAGTTGCTGCACGTCGACGGGGGTGTGCGCCACTGCCTGCGCCCCGTCGACCAGAACCCGGGCACCGGCCGAATGGGCCGCGTCGATGACCTCGTGGAGCGGGACGATCGTTCCCAGGGCGTTGGACACGTGGGCGATGGCGACCAGCCGGGTCCGCTCGGTGAGCAGGCGGCGGTACTCATCAAGGATGATCTGGCCGCTGTCGTCGACCGGGATCACCCGCAGCTTTGCCCCTCGCTCCTCGGTGAGAAGCTGCCACGGAACGATATTGGCGTGATGTTCCAGCCAGGACACGACGATCTCGTCACCGGCGTGGATATGCTCCCGCCCCCAGCTCTGCGCCACCAGGTTGATCGCCTCCGTGGCACCCCGGACGAAAACGATGTCGTCGGGGGACGGGGCGCCCAGGAATTTCCCGACGCTGGCCCGCGCGTCCTCGTACGCCTCCGTGGCCCGGGTGGCCAGTTCGTGCGCGCCGCGGTGGACGTTGGAGTTCTCGTGGCAGTAGAAGCGGGTGAGGCGGTCGATCACCTCCTGCGGTTTCTGCGTCGTCGCGGCGTTGTCCAGCCAGACCAGCGGGTGCCCGTTGACCTGCTCAGCGAGAATCGGGAAATCGCGCCGGATCGCGTCCACGTCATAGCTATGAGGCGCGCCGGACATCCCGGGGGTAGCCAGCGCACCGGGCGTTTCTGTCACGGCCGGTCCGGGCGCCGTGAGTGGGGCGTGCACACCGTTTTGCGGTGACCGGCCGATGAAGTAGAACCCCTGGCCGCCCGATGGCGCGTGCAGGCCGGCCGCCGGGATTCCGGGTCCCGCGGGGAGAACGGGAGCGGCGGGGTTCACCCCCGGCAGGGCGATCGGCACGCGCAGGTCCCATTCTGATCGCGGGCTGGGGGGTGAGGGCACTCCTGCCTGCCCCCGGCCGGAGGGCAAAGGCACTCCTGCCCGCCCCGGGCCGGAGGGCAAAGGCACTCCTGCCCGCCCCGGGCCGGAGGGCAAAGGCACTCCTGCCCGCCCCGGGCCGGAGGGCAAAGGCACTCCTGCCTGCCCCGGGCCGGAGGGCGAGGGCACTCCTGCCTGCCGCGGGCCGGGGGGTGATGGTACCGCTTCGGGGGCTCCCAGCTCCTTCGGCAGGAACGGCGCGCTGGCCAGAGCTTCAGCAGCCCTTATCGCCTCCGCCGCCAGCGCGGCCAGGGTGCCGCCGGCCAGGCGGCCCGTGGCCGGCCCAGCCGGGGAAGGCGGGTCAGCCGGGCCGGCCACGCCTTCCGCCAGCCCGGCTGCGCCTTCCGTCGGCCCGGTCCCCCAGGCCGGCACGCTGGGCGCTGCCGGATCGCCGGCTACCGCCGACCCGTCGGCTACCGCCGGGCCATCCGGCAGGGCGGTGAAGAACTCGTTGGCCAGGCGCGGCAGCGCAGCCCCGTCCAGACGGCCATTGCGGTGGCCATTGCCATTCGCATTCATATCGTCACCGGTAGGTGTACGCATAGTCGTGGAACTTGCCGACCTCGACGTCATCGAGCACCGCGAGGGCGTCGTCGGTCAGGACGGCGAGCGAGCAGTACAGCGAGATCAGGTAGGACGCAATCGCGTTGCGTGAGATGCCCATGAAGCGGACCGAAAGACCCGGGCTCTGCTCGCCGGTCAGGCCGGGCTGGTACAGGCCGACGACACCGCGGCGCTCCTGGCCGACCCGCAGCAGCAGGACCTTGGTCTTCCCCTCTTCCAGCGGAACCTTGTCCGAGGGGATCAGCGGGACGCCGCGCCACGTGATGAACTGCGAGCCGAACAGGCTCACGGTGGCCGGTGGCACGCCGCGCCGGGTGCACTCACGGCCGAAGGCCGCGATCGCGCGCGGATGGGTGAGGAAGAACGCGGGCTCCTTCCAGACCCGGGTGATCAGCTCGTCCAGGTCGTCCGGTGTCGGTACCCCGGCCAGCGGGGTGATGCGCTGCTGGTCCGCGATGTTCGCGAGCATTCCGTAGTCGGGGTTGTTGACCAGCTCCGACTCCTGCCGCTCCTTGATCGTTTCGATGGTCAGGCGCAGCTGCTCCCCGATCTGGTCGTAGGGGCTGCTGTACAGGTCGGAGACCCGCGTGTGGACGTCGACCACGGTCGAAACCGCGTTGAGGAGGTACTCGCGAGGGTGGTCTTCGTAATCGACGTAGGTCTGCGGCAATTCGGACTCGTCGCGCCCGGGACAGGCGACGTCAACGGTCTCGGGATGCCTGACCTTGTTCAGCCGGTAGATGCCTGCCTCGACCGGCTCCCACGACAAGAGGTGAACGAGCCACCGCGGCGTGATGGTGGTCATCTGCGCCGTAGTCTTGGTGGCGTTAGCGAGCTGGCGGGCTGAGCTATCGCCCAGTGTCAGCGGAGGTTCCTGAACAGTGGTCATCGGGCTTCTCCTCAGATGAATGCCGTCCCCCGGCTGGTCACATCCGAGATCACCGTGACTAATCCCGATTTTTCAGATCCGAAAGTTGGTGAATACCGGGACTTAGGCCCCTGCGCCCCTTATGTAACCTCCTGCACCGTTCCTATCGGGAATGAAGACAAAACTACGCCAGAACCATGGCAGACGTTAGCGGAGGAGAGGGCCATGAGGGTCGCCGAGGACATCACACAGCTGGTAGGGAACACGCCGCTGGTGCGGCTGCACCGAGTCACCGAAGGCGCCGGGGCCGACGTCGTGGCGAAGCTGGAGTCCTTCAATCCGGCCGCCAGCGTCAAGGATCGCATCGGCGTGTCCATGATCGACGCGGCCGAGCAGGCCGGGCACATCGGGCCGGAAACGATCATCCTCGAGCCGACCAGCGGCAACACGGGCATCGCCCTGGCCATGGTGTGCGCCGCCCGCGGTTACCGCTGTGTGCTGACGATGCCGGAGACCATGAGCCTGGAGCGCCGGATGCTGCTGCGCGCCTACGGTGCCGAGCTCATTCTCACTCCCGGCCCGGACGGCATGCCGGGCGCGATCGCCAGGGCCGAGGAACTGGCCAAGACCGACCAGCGGTACTTCGTGCCGCAGCAATTCGAGAATCCCGCGAACCCGGCCATCCATCGCGCCACCACCGCCGAGGAAGTGTGGCGGGACACCGATGGTGGCGTCGACATCTTCGTGTCCGGGGTCGGCACCGGCGGCACCATCACCGGCGTCGCTGAGGTGATCAAGGAGCGCAAGCCGTCGGCCCAGTTCGTCGCCGTCGAGCCGGCCGCCTCCCCGGTGCTGTCGGGCGGGGCCAAGGGCCCGCACCCGATCCAGGGCATCGGCGCCGGGTTCGTCCCGCCGGTCCTGGAGATGGAGCTGGTGGACGAGATCATCCCCGTCGGCAACGAGGACGCGCTGACCGTGGCGCGGCGGCTGGCGACCGAGGAGGGGCTGCTCGTCGGCATCTCATCCGGTGCGGCGGCGTGGGCCGCAGTGCAGTTGGCGCACAGGCCGGAGAACGCCGGGAAGCTGATCGTCGTCGTGCTCCCGGACTTCGGCGAGAGGTACCTCAGCACCCCGCTGTTCGCTGGGCTGGCCGGGTAGCCGTGCTGGCGGCCCTGCGGCGTGACGTTCGGGCAGCCCTGGAACGGGACCCGGCTGCCTGCTCGGCCCTGGCGGTCGTCCTGTGCTATCCAGGCGTGCATGCGATCTGGGGCCACCGGGTCAGTCGCTGGCTGTGGCACCAGCACGCCCGGCTGCTCGCGCGGCTGTCCGCCGAACTGACCCGGATTTTGACCGGCGTCGATATCCACCCCGCCGCCACGCTCGGTCCCGGCCTGTTCATCGACCACGCCACCGGCGTGGTGATCGGGCAGACGGCGGAGGTGGGCGCCGACGTCACGATCTACCAGGGTGTCACGCTCGGCGGCACCAGCACGGAGACCGGCAAACGCCATCCCACCGTAGGCGACCGGGTGATCATCGGGGCCGGCGCCAAGATCCTCGGCCCCATCGTCATCGGTGCCGACAGCCGGATCGGCGCAAACGCCGTCGTGGTCAAGCCGGTCCCGCCCGGATCGGTGGTCGTCGGGGTTCCCGGCCAGGTCATCGCGCGCAGTCTGCCCCGGGCGGCCACCGCCCTGCCGCGGGACGACGACGCGCTGCTGCCGGACCTGGTCGGCGCCAGCCTCCAGTCGCTGATGCGCCGGCTCGACCGGCTGGAATCGCTGGCCGACGGGCATCTGGTCGACCACACCATCCGCCCGCCCGACGCCGGGATCTGGCACGGCGAGGATTTCTCCATCTGACCCACCCCACGCCAGGGAACCAGGCCGGCCTGGCACGGTAATGGCACGGCACGTTAATTCGGTTGTCCGGCCGGGCGTGCGTGTGGCACGGTCACAGGACATGGGAAGAGCCGGCCGAGGCCGGCGATGAGGAAGGGAGGCACCTGATGCATACGCCCGTCGCGGGCCTTATCTCGCCTGCCCTGACCGTCACCTTCCTGAGGAGCACCTGCCGTGCGCGAGGATTCCGCACACCCGTACGACGCTGGTCACGCCCGCCGCGGTAAGCGGCGCTTTGACGACGACGAACCCTACTTCAGCAAACGCAGCCGGCATCGCGTCGCCATGCCGTCGGTCGAGACGTCCGACATCACCGACGGCCTGCCCGAGGGCGACCGCTGGTCCACGTGGGACCAGCCGGCCGCGGGCGAGCGCGGCCCGCAGCCGTACCCGGGCTGGCTGGTCATCAAGCTCGCGGCGGTCGACACCGAGCTGGGCATCCTGAAGACCGGCAAGGAAGCCGACGTCTTCCTGCTGCGCCGCGGCGTACCGCGGACCGGCCCGTCCTGCCTGCTCGCGGCCAAGCGGTACCGCGACGCCGGTCACCGCATGTTCCACCGGGACAGCGGTTATCTGGAGGGCCGCCGGGTCCGCGAGTCGCGGGCCAGCCGGGCCATGGCCGGGCGGACCGGATTCGGGCGGCAGGCGATCGCCGGCCAGTGGGCCATCGCCGAGTTCGCGGCGCTGGTCCGGCTGCATGCGGCCGGCGTCCCGGTGCCCTACCCGGTGCAGGTCACCGGGACCGAACTGCTGCTGGAGTTCATCGGGGATCCGGACGGGGCCGCCGCACCGCGGCTGGCCGAGACGCGGCCGGGCGGCGGTGAGCTGGGCGCGCTGTGGGACCAACTGGTGGCGTCGGTCGTCGCCCTGGCCCGGCTGGGCCTGGCCCACGGTGACCTGTCCGCCTACAACCTGCTGGTGCACGAGGAGCGGCTGATCATGATCGACCTGCCGCAGGTGGTCGACGTGATCGCCAACCCGCAGGGCGCGATGTACCTGGAACGGGACGCAGCCAACGTGGGCGCCTGGTTCACCGCCCGGGGCCTGGCGGGCGCGGACCCGGCTCCGGAAGACCTTCCGGAGCTGCTGCGCTACGAGGCGCGCCTGGGCTAGTCCTGGGCTAGTCCCGCGGGGGCCGCGCGAGGAGGGGGATCTCGCGCGGCCCGCGGGATTTCCGGGCGGCTTACGGGGCGGGTGGTGCGGAGGTGCTGGCGGAGGTGCCAGCGGACTTGCGGCCGGAGGTCTGCTTGAACGTGAGCCGGCCGTTGCGCATGACGCCGATCCGCTGGGCACGCCGGGCGACCACGCTGTCGTGGGTGACGACGACCAGGGTCAGGCTGTACTCCCGCCAGAACTTCTCCAGCAGCGTCAAGATCTCGTCGCGGGTGTCCTCGTCCAGGTTGCCGGTGGGCTCGTCGGCGAGCAGCACCTTCGGCTCCTTGACCAGGGCCCGGGCCAGGGCGACGCGCTGCTGCTGGCCACCGGACAGCTCCGACGGCACGTGCTTGGCCCGGTCAGCCAGGCCCACATCGGCCAGGGCCTTCATGGACCGGGCCCGGCGGTCGTCGCCGTGGATGCCCAGCGGGACCAGGGCCACCTCCACGTTCTCCTGCGCCGACAGCGTGGGGATCAGGTTGAAGGTCTGGAACACGAACCCGATCGACTCGGCCCGCACCCGGGTGAGCTGAGTCTCCCGCAGCTGGGCCAGGTCCTGGCCGTCGAAGTCGACGATCCCGGACGTCGGCCGGTCAAGGCCGCCGAGGATCTGCAGCAGCGTCGACTTGCCGTGCCCGGTCGGGCCCTGGATCGCCAGCCAGTCGCGGTCCTCGATCACCACGTCGACGCCCCGCAGGGCGGCGATCGTCTGGCGGCCCTTCTGGTAGTCCTTGGTCACTCCGCTCAGCTTGTACATGATCAGGCCACCTTCGCGAGAGCCTCGGCCGGGCGGAGCCGCGCGGCCCGCCAGCCTCCGAACGATCCGGCGATCACGCCGCCGGCGACGGCCAGTACCACCGCGAGGACGATCACGCCGATGGTCACCGTGGGGTTGAGATGGACGGCCACCGTGTGCGAGGTGTCGGCCGCGGCGCGCCGGAAGCCGCCGCCGAAGCCGCCACCGCCGGTACCACCGGTTCCGCCGGTACCGCCGCCGAACCCGCCGCCACCGCCGGAGCCGCCGAACTGGCGGGCCCCGCCGGGGGTGGCCGTGCCGGTCGTCGCGCCGACGGAGGCCTTCAGCGGCGGCGCGAGCTTGTTCACCAGCTCGACCCCGGCGAACCCGAGGGCCACGCCGATCACCCCGCCGAGGATGCCGATGGCGACCGACTCGCCCATGACCTGCAGGACGATCCGCCGGCTGCGCCAGCCCAGGGCCTTCAGCGTGCCGAACTCACGCACCCGCCGGGACACCGCGGCCATCGTCAGCAGGCTCGCGACCAGGAACGCCGCGATCAGCACGATGATCGCCAGCCACTTGCCCAGGTTGTTGGCCAGGCTGGAGGTGCTGGCCAGCGAGCCCGTCACCTCATTGGCCAGGTCGCTGGAGTTGGTGACGGTGGACGACGGGACCGCCTTGGAGATCTCGCTGGACACGGAGTCCACGTTGGCCGCGCTGGTCGCCGAGACGTAGATCGTGTTCACGGCGTTGCTCATGCCGGCCAGCGCCTGCGCGCGGGCCAGCGGGATGTAAGCGTCCGAGTTGTTCTGGCCGGAAGGCTCGCTGACGATGCCGATGACCTTGAAGCTGGTCTTGGCGATGGTGATCGTCGAGCCGACCGTCAGCTTGTTCTGGGTGGCGTAGTCGGAGTCCAGCACCGCCACGTTGGAGGTGGCGTCGGACGAGGTGAACGTGCGCCCGGAGGTGAGCTTGCCGGAGCTGAGCGGGCCGAGCTCGCCGTTGCCGATGTCCACGCCGTCGACACCGAACGAGGTGGGCGTGAACGAGCCGGCGAAGCCGCCGCCGCCCCCGCCGCCACCGCCGCCGAAGCCGCCGGTGCCGCCCCCGCTGGTGTTGATGGCGGGGATCTTGCCGGTGATCTTCGTGTCGGTCAGGGTGAGGCCGCCCGCCGCCGCCGCGACGCCGTTCAGCTTGGACACCGTGGTGACCGAGGACGAGCTGATCGCGCCGAGGCCGGCGCCGCGCAGGGTGTCGATGTCGATGGTCGTCCCGGCCGCGGGCCGGGTCCCGGTGCCGGTCGAGCCGCGGAATCCGAACGCGCCGCCGCCGCTGCCCGCGGTCGGGGTCTTGGTCACGGTGATGTCGGTGCCCTCGCCGTACAGCGCGTGCAGGACACTGGCCTGGGCATTCTTCACGCCGGACGACACGGACGTCACGACGATGACCAGGCCGATACCAATGGCCAAGCCGACGGCAACGATAATCGCCTGGCGCATCCGCCGGCGCAGCTCGCGCCGGAGGTATGTCAGGAACATGTGAGGCCTCTCCTACCGATCCCGTACCCGCGCGACGCGCGCGGGGCCTGTCCGCAGTGGCAGCGCAGATCGCGCCGGGCACAACACACGGTGCATGTGCGTGCCGTCTCAGATAGTGGCGGCCGTTCCTGAACGTATCCTGAGGGGCGACTTCGGGGGATCCCCGATATAAGACACGAATCGGTAATGTGGCCCGGCAAATCCGGGCAAACGTAACGCCCGGGCGCACGGAGCGCCCGGGCGTTCGGGGTCTTACCGGCTCAGATGCCGCGCGCGGCGCGGATCGTCTCCCTGAGCGAACCCATGGTAGCCAGCACCGCCGACGGCTCGTAACCGCAGTGCGCCATGCAGTTGGCGCAGCGCGGATCCTTACCCCGGCCGTAGGAGTCCCAGTCGGTGGTCTCGATCAGCTCCTTGTACGTCTTCACGTACCCGTCGCTCATCAGGTAGCAGGGCTTCTGCCAGCCGAGGAGTGAGTAGGACGGGATACCCCAGGCGGTGCAGGCGAAGTCTTCCTTGCCCTCCAGGAAGTCGAGGAACAGCGGCGTGTGGTTCAGCCGCCACTTCTTCCGCCGGCCGTCGGCGAACGCCTTGCGGAACAGTTCCCGGGTCTCGGTCACGCCGAGGAAGTGGTCCTGGTCCGGGGCCTTCTCGTACGCGTAGGCGGGGGAAATCTGCATCTCGTCGATGCCGAGGTCGTCGTTGAGGTAGTTCAGGACCTCGATGATGGTCTGCGGCGTGTCGGTGTTGAAGAAGGTGGTGTTGGTGTTGACCTTGAACCCCTTCGACTTGGCCAGCTTGATCGCGGCGACCGCCTCGTCGAACACGCCTTCCTTGCAGACCGACTCGTCGTGCCGCTCCTTGAGCCCGTCAATGTGCACCACGAAGGCGAAGTACGGTGACGGCTTGAACTTGTGTAGGTGCTTGGGCAGCAGCAGGGCGTTCGTGCAGAGGAAGACGAACTTCTTGCGGGCCAGCAGCTGGCGGACGATCTCGTCGATGTCCTTGTGCATCAGCGGCTCGCCCCCGGCGAGGGACACCATCGGCGCCCCGCACTCCTCGACCGCCCCGACAGCCTGCTCGACCGGCATGCGCTGCTTGAGGACGTCGTGCGGCTGCTGGATCTTGCCGCAGCCGGCGCACTTGAGGTTGCACGCGAACAGCGGCTCCAGCTCCACGATCAGCGGGAACTTCTTATTCTTGGAGAGCTTCTGCTTCATCAGGTAGGAACCGATGCGCATGCTCTGCCGCATGGAAACGCTCATTTAATGCCGTACCTCCTTGGGCAGGCTGAACCGGATTGACTCCGTCGTAGTGACGCGTTCAGCCACCTCGACGGGGCCGAGCCCGCCGAGCACGTCGATGATCTCGCTGACTACGGCGGGCGGCGCCGACGCACCCGCAGTCAGCCCGATGGTGGACACTCCGGCCAGCCAGCAGAGCTGGATGTCCTCCGGGCCGTCTATCAGGTGGGCGGGAGTTCCCGCCCGCTCGGCGGTTTCCACCAGCCGCCGGGAATTCGAGGAGTTCGCCGAGCCGGCCACCAGGACCAGATCAGCCTGGGCCGCGACCACGCGGACCGCCTGCTGGCGGTTCGTCGTGGCGTAACAGATATCGTCGCTGCCCGGGCCGCGTGCTCGGGGGAACCGGTCCAGCAGCGCCCCGGCCACCCCCTCGGCCTCGTCCGCGGCGAGGGTCGTCTGCATGAGGTAGGCGACCTTGCTCTCGTCCCGCGGGCGCAGCGTAGCCACGTCCTCGGGGGTCTCGACCAGCACGGTAGAGCCGGGTGCCTCGCCGAGCGTGCCCTCGACCTCTTCGTGGCCCTGGTGGCCGATCAGCGCGACCAGGTAGCCGTCCGCGGCGAACCGCAGCGCCTCCTTGTGCACCTTGGCCACCAGCGGGCAGGTCGCGTCCACCACGGACAGCTCCCGCCGCGCCGCCTCCTGTCGCACGGCCGGCGCGACGCCGTGCGCGGAGAACACCACCGGCGCCCCGTCGGGCACCTCATCGAGCTCGTCCACGAAGATCACCCCGCGCCGCTCCAGGTCGTGCACCACGTGGGTGTTGTGCACGATCTGCTTGCGCACGTACACCGGCGATCCGCGCTGCTCCAGCACGCGCTCGACGATCTCGATGGCCCGCTCCACCCCGGCACAGAACGACCGGGGCCCGGCCAGCAGCACCCGGCGCGGGCCGCAGGCGGCCGCCCACCGCTCCAGGACCGGCCCCGCCGCGCGCAGCGCGTGCAGCGCCTTCAGGCCCCCGGTCACCGTGCCGGGGTGCAGCAGCGAGTGCTCCGCGGTGTCGGAGATGGCGCGGATGACCGCGAGCGGACGGCCGGTCGCCGCCGCGGCGAGCTGAGCCGATTCCATGTCGGCCGCTAGCAGGCCGCGTTGGGCCAGCTGGGCTCGTTCCGATGGGCGGACCAGATGATCGACGGTCGCGATCCGGCCCGTGCGCGCCCGCAGCCCGGCCCGGCGCAGCTCACCGGCCAGCAGCGGCGCGGACGGCGAGCGCAGCGCGGGACCGTCGCCCGGGCGGCCGTCATGGGCGCCGTCACCGACGCTGGTGACCTCGGTCGCCACGACCAGGTCGCCCGGACTGAGGTCCGGGGCCAGGCCGACGCCGGTGCCGGTGATGGCCAGGGTGCCGAACGGAACCTGCCCCATCTTCTCCAGACGGCCGGCGGACCGCTTGGTGCCGTAGCCCGTCCGCAGCACGGTGGGCGTATCCGCGATGCCGCGGCCCGCGCCGCTGTCGGCCCCGGAGTCTCCGTCACGCAGGCCACGCCGGACGGCGCGGGCCTCGAACCGCAGCGGGGCGCAGACCAGCAGCGGGGCGTTGCCGTCCTGGCCGGCTGGGCCGTCCGGTGGTGAGTGGATCGGCTCGGTCATCGTGTACCTCGCAGTGCTGGCCCGGAAGAGGAGGCCTGCCGGGCAGGCATGCCGGCCTGGGTGCCACGTACGTAACGGCCCAGCGCGCTGACCGGGAACGCCAGCCGGTACAGGTGGTAGTTGATGTAGAAGTCGCCGGGGAACCCGGTCCCGGTGAACTGCGGCTCATCCCAGGAGCCGTCGGCCCGCTGAGTGGCGGCCAGCCAGCCGATCCCGCGCTCCGCGGCGCCGGTGGCACCGCCCGCCGCCAGCAGGGCCAGCAGCGCCCAGGCCGTCTGCGAGGCAGTGGACGCGCCGCGCCCGGCCAGCGCCGGATCCCCGTAGGAGCGCAGATCCTCGCCCCAGCCGCCGTCCGGGTTCTGGTGCTCTACGAGCCAGGCGACCGCGCGGCGGATGGCGGGCTTGGACGGCAGTACCCCGGCCGCGATGAGCGCCGGGACAGCCGCCCCGGTGCCGTAGATGTAGTTCGCGCCCCACCGGCCGAACCAGGAGCCGTCTGGTTCCTGGTTGCGCAGCAGCCAGACGACGCCCCGGCGGACGGGCTTGCTCGCGGCCAGGCCTTCGGCGGCGAGCGCCTCGACGATGTGCGCGGTAACGTCCGCCGACGGCGCGTCGATCACCGCGCCGAAGTCACAGAACGGGAGCTTGGTGACGATCTCGCGGGTGTTGTCCGCGTCGAATGCGCCCCACGCGCCGTTCTTCGACTGCATCCCGTTCAGCCAGTGCACGGCCCGGTCGATGGCGGGCCGGGCTCCCGGACGGCCGTCCGCCGATCGGGGCAGCTCCACCCGGCGCAGCGCGAGGATGGCCTCGGCGGTGTCGTCGGTGTCGGGATAGTAATCGTTGTCAAATTCAAACGACCACCCGCCGGGAGCCAGATCCGGGCGGCGCACCTGCCAGTCGCCGGGGCCGGGCACCTCCTCGCCCAGGACCCACTGGGCCGCCCGGACCAGCGCCGGGTGGTCCGGCGGCAGGCCGGCGTCTTCCAGGCCGACCATGACCAGCACCGTGTCCCAGACCGGCGACTGGCACGCCTCGAGCCGGTGCACGGGCCCCTGCGGGGTGTCTTCCTTGACCGTGAACCGGTTCAGGCCGGCCAGGCCGCGCGCGATCACCGGGTGATCCAGGCGGTAGCCGAGCAGATGCAGCCCGATCAGCGAGTACACCCAGGGCGGCTGGATACCGCCCCAGCAGCCGTCCCGCTCCTGCCGGGCGATGATCCAGTCCGCGCAGCGGCGCAGCGCGGCCCGCCGGACGGCCTGCGCCGGGCGGCGGGACGGCCCGGCCAGGGCACGGCGCTCATAGGTGTGCATGGCCTCGTCGAGCCGGCCGAAGACCCTCGCCCACGGATCGCTGGGGCGGCCCGGCGGGGTGCCGCCGGCGTGCAGCTCCGGCAGGGAGAACGGGAGCTTGCGGACCGGGCGCTGGGAGCTGACGATGGCGAGCGCCACGATCGTCTGCCGGGCCCAGCAGCCCCAGTCGTAGATGTTGAGCGGGAACCAGGCGGGCAGGTAGATCAGCTCGGGCGGGATGACCGGCAGGTCGTCCCAGGGCCACTCGCCGAACATGGCCAGCCAGATCCGGGTGAAGACGCGGCTCGCCGCCAGGCCGCCCTGGGCCCGGATCCACTGCGCGGCCTGAGCCATGTGCGGCGCGGACGGCAGGTCGCCGGCCAGCCGCAGCGCGACGTAGGCCTCGATGGTGGTCGACAGGTCACCGGGGCCGCCGTAGAAGTTGGCCCAGGTGCCGTCGTCGCGCTGCTGGGACCGGATCCAGCGGGCTTCGGCGGCGGTGTGCGCGGCGTCCCCGGCCCCGAGAAACTGCCGCATGAGCAGGTCCTCGGCGTCCATGGTGACGTTGGTCTCCAGCTCGCCCTGCCACCAGCCCAGCTCGTGCTGCAGGCTCAGCAGGTGATCACGCGCGCGGACCAGAGCCTCGCGGGCCGCGTCCGTAACCGGGATCCGCGAGCCGCCATCCGCCGTCTCGCCGAGCGCGTGCGTGACCGTCATCGCGCTTCTCCTGTTCGCATGCTGTTTGCGTTCCTGACCGCCGGGCGGGGCGCCCGGCGGCCGCTACCACTGCCGGGCTGTGATGAACTCCGCGATCGCCATGAACTCGGCCCGCACGTCGTCGGGGATGTCCGCCTCGGCCAGGCACTTGCTGGCCGAACTCAGCTCGCGGTCCGCCTCGGCCTCGGCCCACCGCCGGCCGCCGGCCGCCTCGACCAGGCCGGCCGCCCGGGCCAGGTCCTCTTCGCTCAGCGCGTCGGTGCGGGCCAGCAGCCCGGCCAGCTCGCGGCCCTCCGGGGTGCCGCTGTTCAGGGCCGCGACGACGGGCAGCGACTTCTTGCGCGCCCGCAGGTCGGACTGGACCGGCTTGCCGGTGACGTCCGGCGCGCCCCAGATCCCGAGCAGGTCGTCGGTGAGCTGGAAAGCCTGGCCGATGTGGGCGCCGAAACCGGCCAGGCCCATGGCCAGCGACGGCGCCGCCCCCGCGTGGATGGCACCGATGCTGCACGCGCAGGCCATCAGCGCGGCGGTCTTGTCGCCCGCCATCTCCAGGCACTCGGTCAGGCCGACGTCGTCCCGCTTCTCGAAGGCGAGGTCCGCACCCTGGCCGGCGATGAGCCGCTGGACAGCGACGGACAGGCAGCGGGCCGCCCAGAGCCCCTGCGGCGCGTTGTCCTCCAGCAGCAGTTCCTGGGCCAGCCCGAGCAAGGCGTCGCCGGCCAGGATCGCCGCACCCACGCCGAACACCGTCCAGGCGGTCGGCCGGTGGCGGCGCTCGGCGTCGCCGTCCATGATGTCGTCGTGCAGCAGCGAGAAGTTGTGCACGAGTTCCACGGCCAACGCCGACGTTACGCCGCGCTCCGACGGCGCCCCCGCCGCGCGCGCGGACAGCAGCGCCAGGGCCGGCCGGAGCGCCTTGCCCGCCCCGTCCCCGGACGGGTTGCCCTCGGCGTCGGTCATCCCGAGGTGGTAGGCGGCCACCGCCCGGACCTCCGGGGACAGCCGCGAGATGGCCGCTTCCATGGCCGGGCCGACTATGTCCCGGGCCAGGCCCACGCCGGCCGGCATCACGGCGGTCACGCGGCCGCTCCGGCGTGCAGTCCCGCGCCCAGCGCAGGACCGCCGCCCAGACCGCCGATTCCCCGTCTCAGCTCGATCGCCGCGTTAAGTCCGCTGCGCACCGCACCCTCCATCGTGTCTGGCCATCCGGTATCGGTCCATGCTCCCGCGAGCGCCAGGCCGGGCAGTGCGGTGGCCGCTTGCGGCCGCAGCCGCCCGCACCCCGGGCCTTGGCGGAACGTCGCCCGCCGCTCTCTGGTTACGAAAAATTCACTGACCCGCGCGTCCCGCGCGCCGGGCAGCAGCCCGGCCAGCGCCGGCACGAACAGCTCCCGCAGCTGGGCCGCGGGCACATCCACGTACGGTTCCGCCGCCGACAGCGACACCGCAAGGTACTGGCCGCGGCTGCTCGCGCCGAATCCGGAGATCTCCGTCCGGTCGAACAGCCACTGGACGGGCGAGTCCACGGCCGCGGCGAACGGCAGCCGGGTCACCCGCCGGTCGTAGATCACGTGCACGTTGATGATGGGCGACGTGCCGAGATCCGCCCAGGTTCCGGACGGGACACCCGCGGCGGCCGGCACCAGCTTCGCCGCAGTGTAGGCCGGGGTCGCGATGACCACGCCGTCCGCGGCGATCGTGCCCGGGCCGACGGCGCCGTCCGGATCGCCCGCACCGCTATCCTCCCCGCGCGCGAGGCGGATCTGGTAGCGCGGGCCGCCGGTTTCCGCGGGCCCGGCGACCTCTACCGCGGCAGCCTTGACGCCCAGCCGGACCTCGGCGCCCAAGCGGCGCAGCAGGGCCAGGCCGGCGGTGCCGTGCAGCTCGCCGAGCGGCGCGAGCGGGACGCCGATGTCGGCGGCGTCCTTCTTGCCGAGCAGCGCTGTCTTCACCACGGTCGCCGCGAGCGCCAGCGACGCGTCGTCGCCGGCGATGTTCAGCGAGGAGACCGTGAACAGGTCCCACAGCACCCGGCGGGTCCGTTCGTCCTGCCCGTGCGCCGCCAGCCAGTCACCGAGCCGCTGCTGGTCCAGCGCGGGATCGGCCGGGTTCAGCATCCGCATGGCCAGCGCGGCGCGGGTCACCCGGGCCCGCTCGGCCAGCGACAGCCGCGGGTAACGGGCCAGCGCGGCACCCATGTGCAGCGGGCCGGGCAGCGCGTTACGGCGGAGCTGGGCCGCGCCGTCGGGCGAGAGCACGGTGACGTCGAAACGGTCCTGGATCCGGACGGAGCCGGTCATCCCCAGCCGGGTCAGCAGCCCCCGGTACGCGGTGCAGCAGCGCAGGAAGACGTGCTGGCCGGTGTCGACGACGAGAGCGCCCCGGTTGAATGAGGTGGTGGCGCCGCCCAGCCGCGGCCGGGCCTCCAGCAGCGTGACCGCGGCCCCGGCTTCGGCCAGCGCGATGGCCGCGGTGATGCCGGCCAGGCCGCCACCGATGACCACCACGCGCCGCGGGGTGGTCAGGGACCGGGTGCTCACCGGCCCCGCCCCTCGGCGGGCGAGTCGGAGGCCGCCGGCGAGGGTGCGGCCGGCCGGACCCCCCGGGCGCGGCCGGTCAGCATCGGGCGGGCCAGCGCGCGCACGGCGACCATCGCCTTCTCCCGCGGTGTCAGTGAAAGCCGGCCGTGCAGCACAGCCGCCGGCGCCGCGGCGATACGGTCCAGCAGTTTCCGGTAGATGCCGGCCATCGCGCCGGTGCACGCGGCGCTGCGCCCGTCGAGCATGGGCAGCAGCTGCAGGCCGGTCGCGTACCAGTCCCGGGCCCGGGCCGCCTCGAATTCGATCAGCCGGACGAAGCGGGCCTCGGCCGCCGGATCCGGGGCCGGCTCGGCGGCCGGATCGGGCCCGGCGGGCGCCAGCGTGCAGCCGAACCGGTCGAGATCCTCGGCGGGCAGGTACACCCGGCCGTTGCGGTAGTCCTCGCGGATGTCCCGCAGGATGTTGGTGATCTGCAGCGCGACACCCAGGGAGTCGGCCAGTGACTCCGCGGCCGGCATGTCCGGCGCGCCGAACACCCCCAGCGAGAGCCGGCCGATCGAACCGGCCACGCAGCGGCAGTAGTACAGCAGGTCGTCGAAGGTCGCGTAGTAGGTGCCAGTGACGTCCGCGACGCAGCCGTCGATGAGCTCGCCGAACGCCGCCATGGGCACGGCGAACTGCTTGCCCGCGTCGGCGAGGGCGACGAGCACCGCGTCGTCGCCGGGCTGGACGTGATCGCCGGCCCGGGTCATGCCGAGCACGTCCGCCCGGGCCTCCTCCAGCGCCGCGAGCTTGGCCGCGGGCGGCATAGTCCCGTCACCGATGTCGTCGATCCGGCGGGCAAAGGCGTAGAGGGCCGCCAGGGCCTGCCGTTTGCCGGCCGGCAGCAGCCGGATGCCGTAGGCGAAGTTGCGCGCCTGCGACCAGGTGATCTCCTCGCAGGCGCGGTAGGCCTCAGCCGTGTCCACAGGTCTTCACCTCCCTCGCAGGTACGCGCGTATGGCCTTGGCGGCCGTCTCCCGCTTATCGGGCCGCGGGTTCGTCGCCAGCACATCGTTCCCGCAGCTCGCGAGCGCGGACAGCGCGGCCCGGCCACCCGCCACATAGCCTGCCACCGCCAGCCGCGCCGCCCCGCGCAGCGTCCCGACGAGCGGCGCTCCCTCGTCCAGCAGGGCGGACGCGCGGGCCGCCTCGTAGTCGATCAGCGCGCGAACCCGCGGTCCCGTCACGGATGCGGCGAGATCCTGCTCCGTAACGCCGAACTGTTCCATGTCCTGCCGGGGCAGGTAGATCCGGTCCTGGCCGAGGTCCTCCGCCACGTCCTGCCAGTGCTCGACCAGCTGAAGAGCAGTGCAGATGCTATCGGAGAGCCGCTCACGCGCCGGGGACGCCGCATTAAAGATATAAAGCACCACGAGGCCCACCGGGTTGGCCGACAGCCGGCAGTAGCCGACCAGATCCTCGAAGCTCTCGTACCGGGTGACGATCTGGTCCTGCCGGTTGGCCTGGATCAGATCGAGCAGCGGCTGGGCGGGAACGCCGCACTCGGTCACCGTGACGGCCAGCTCGCGCAGCACGGCCAGCCGCGGCCCGGAGCCGTCGAATATGCGCGCCACGTCGGCCTCGAGCTCGTCGAGCAGCCGCAGCCGGGCTTCGGGCGTCACCTCGTCGCCGATGTCGTCGGTCAGCCGCGCGAAGCCGTACAGGGCCATCAGGTGCCGCCGGTACCGGGCGGGCAGGATGCGCATGGCCACCGGAAAGTTCTCGGCCGATGCCTTCGCGGCCGCGCCGAGCCAGACCTCGGCGGCGGTCCGCGGCGCGGCGGCCGGCTGATCGGTAGCTGCCTGATCGGTAGCTGCCGGCATGGGGGCAGCCTGAGCAGGCGCCTGGGCGCGCGCAGGCCCAGCACCGCTCACGTTGGCAGCCATGTCCACATTTTCGGGGTGCCGCGTAATGAATGCAAACAATGACACCGGCGTCACCTGACACACGTGTCGGGGATTGGGCTATCAGAACAGCGTGGCGGGCGTTTCCGCCGGGCCGCGGTCGGCCGTGTTTAGGCTCCCGGCCAGGCACGTTTCCGCGGCCAGCCGACGGGCCCTTTCCGGAGTTACCCCAGCACAGTTTCCCCGCCCGCGCAAGGGCTTAGTGACCAGGTCCCAGGTAATAATTTGCATGGCCAAAGCTCATGGTGATATACAGTTTGGCCGTCCCCGCTCCGTCCGGCGCCCGGAGCCACTCTCCAGCAGCGGTGCTGCGCAGCGGTGCTGCGCAGCGCTCCTGGGCAGCGGCGCTGACGGCCGTTTGACATCTGGGCGACACCGCACAGATACAAAGCCGATACATATTTGATGCCGTACTGAGGCGCGTTTCGCTGCCTGACAATAGTTGATGGCCACAGAAACGCCGGCAGTCCGCGCACGATAGGGGCCGGCGGTCCGCGCACGATAGGGGATGGCGTACGGAATGCACTCACACCGTGACGGTTAACTCCTCATCCGGCGCCACTGACTGGCAGTGTCAACCGGCCCCCTACCGGCAGAGTTCCGCATGACTCGCGATAGCGACGTGGGACTGCCCTTTATTCCGCCCAAAAGCGTCACTAAGCGCTATGAAGCGGTGGCAATTCCTGCGCTGCGGTCCCGATGCCGGACGGCGGACGCCGCGCCCGCGCCGGTCAGGACCGCCAGACGAGGACGAGAGCGCAGTCATCCGAGCGGGCCACGTCGCCCTGCAGCGCGGTGACCAGGTCGGCCGCGCCCGACCGGAACCTCGTGGGGACCAGTCGCTGGGCTTCGCCGAGCAGCTTGTCGATGCCTTCGTCGATGTCCCGCCCGGGCACCTCGACCAGCCCGTCGGTATACAGCAACAGGGCGTCCCCGCGGCGCAGCGCGCCCTCCTCGGGATTGGTCGGCACGGCCTGCAGGTCCGGAACGACGCCGAGCACAATGCCACGCGCCTGGGTGACCCGCCACCGGCCGCTGGCGGCCTCATAGTGCACGGCCGGCGGATGCCCGGCCGAGTCGATCACGTAGTCCCCCGAGGTCAGGTCCAGCGACAGGTGCACGGCCGTGACGAAGCCCTCGCTCCACCGGCCGCGGCGCAGGTAAGCGTTGGCCGCGGCCAGGAAATCCGTCCGCGGCACGGACCCGAGCAGGCCGCCGAACGCGCCGGACAGCAACAGCGCCCGGGTGCCCGCGTCGATGCCCTTCCCGGACACATCGACCAGCGCCACCTCCAGGGTCTTGCCGTCACAGTAGGACACGACGAAGTCGCCGCCGAACGACGCGCCCCCGGCCGGCCGCAGCACCACGTCCGAGCCCCAGCCGTCGCCCAGCGCGGGCAGCTTGCCCTGCTCGCGGATCCGGTCCCGCAGTTCGATGAGCATCTGATCACCGCGCAGGCCCTGCAGGCCGAGCTTGGCCCGGGTCCGCGCGAGGACGTCCGCGAAGACGGCGGTCACCACGATCGTCGCGACGATGCCCGGGCCCGCCCGGTGCACGGAGACGTCATACGCGACGACCACCGCGGCGACCACGAACAGGATGCGCAGGGCCCGGACCCAGACCAGCATGCCGCCCGCGAGGATCGGCAGGATCATCACCCCAGGCGAGAACCACCACTCCGACAGGTGCGCCGCGGCCACGCCAATCGCGATGATCGCCACCGCGAGCCCGAAGGCCATCCGCCGGTTCCGGGTGATGAACTGCCGGCTCAGCACCGCACGCAGCCGCTGCCCGCGGGCCCGCAGGCCGCGCTGGGCACGCTGGGCACGCTGCGAAAAACGCGCGGGCCGGGAAACCATGATGGCGGCACTGTATCCGCAAATCCGGCTTATAACCTGCCGGCGCGCCCCCGCCAGCCTCGGCTCCGCTTACCTGGCTGGGCCGCTAAAAGGACTGGCCTTCCGCCGCCGGGCGGTGTAGCAAGGGCGTCATGACGGAGCGCTACCCCATACGGCCGATCACCCCCGACGAGTTCGACGCCTTCGACCTGGTGGACCAGCACGCGTTCCACGGTTCGCCGCCGTCCGCAGCGGCCCGGGCCAAGATCCTTTCCCGGTTCGAGTTCGACCGGAGCCTGGCCGCGTTCGACGGCAGCACCCCGGTGGGGATCGCCGGCGCGTACGGCTTCCGCATGCGCCTGCCCGGGGCCACCGCACCGGTGGCCGGGGTTAGCTGGGTCGGGGTACTGCCAACGTACCGCCGGCAGGGCATCCTGACCCAGATCATGCGCCGTCAGCTGACCGATATCAGCGAGCGCGGCGAGGCGCTGGCCGTGCTGTGGGCGTCGGAGTCGGCGATCTACGGGCGTTACGGCTACGGCCAGGCGACCTGGCACGACACGTTCACCATCCAGCGGGGCGAGGGCAGACTGGCCCCGCACCTGCCGGACGACCCCATGCTGCGACTCCGCATCACCCGGCCCGACGAGGTGCGGGCCGAGCTGGCCAAGGTCTACGACACGGTGCTGGAGATCCGCCCCGCCTTCTTCGCCCGCAACGATGCGTGGTGGAACCGGATCCTCGATGATCCCGAGACCGACCGTAAGAACGCCTCCCCGCTGCGCTGTGTGCTGGCCGAGGACGGCGCCGGCCCGCGCGGTTACGCCCTCTACTCAGGCGTCGGACGCTGGGACGACGACCGGTTCCTGCCGGACGCTCAGCTCGACATCAGGGAACTGGTCGCCGCCGACCCGGCCGCCAGCGCCGCCCTGTGGGGCGACCTGCTGAGCCGGGACCTGGTCACCACGATCCGGGCCGCGGTCCGCCCGGTCGACGACCCGTTGTTGTTCCAGCTGGCTGATCCGCGGCGGCTGCGGCCGGTGGTGACCGATGGGCTGTGGGCCCGGATCACTGACCTGCCGGCGGCGCTGACGCTGCGCCGCTACGCGAGCCCGGTGGATGTGGTCATCGAGGTGCAGGACGGCCTGTTCCCGGCCAACGCCGGGCCTTGGCATCTGCAAGCGGACGAGTCCGGGACGGCTATCTGCGACCCGGTCGACAAGGCCGCGGACCTGTCCCTCGGGATCACCGAGCTCGGCGCCGCCTTCTTCGGCGGGACGCGGCTGGGCGCGCTCGCGGCCGCGGGGCGGGTGACCCAGCAGCGCGCCGGCGCGCTGGCCCGGCTGTCCGCCGCCATGTCCTGGGATCCGGCGCCGTGGTGCCCAGTTATCTTCTGAGCTGGCATCTCCTGACCGGTGCAACAGGCCCGCCGGATCCTGGCCCCGTGCGACACTGGGCACCATGCCAGGCATGAAGGTGACGCTCAGCGCGGCGATGCGGGCGCGGGATGTCTCGCGGCCGACCGCCGAGGACCAGGAAGCAGCCGAGGAGGCGGCCGCCCAGGCCAGCACGCCATCCCGGCCTGGCCCGGCCGCACGGACCCGGGCCCCGCACAGCACGGATGACGCCGCACGGACCCCGCCCCCGCGCAGCCCGGATGAGGCTGACGGCGTGACGGCAGGCGCGCGGCCCCGTGAGGACAGCGGGCGCCGGAGCCGGCCCCGGCGCAAGCGCCGCTGAACGGCACGCCGGTCAGGGGCGCCGGTCAGGATGGGGGCGGGATCGGCGGCAGATCGCCCGTCTTCTCGTAGGTGGCGACCTCGGCCAGCCGCCGGGCGTGCCGGGGGGCGCCCGAGAACGGTGTTTCGACGAAAACCTTGGTGAAGGCGACCGCGTCGTCGATGGGGTACATCCGCGCGCCGAGGCTCAGCACGTTCGCGTCGTTGTGCTGCCGCCCGAGCTGCGCCGTCTCCACCGTCCAGGCCACCGCCGCGCGAACGCCGGGAATCTTGTTGGCCGCGATTGCCTCGCCATTGCCGGAACCACCGATGACGATGCCCAGGCTGCCGGGGTCGGCCACGACGCTCTGCGCCGCCTTCATCACGTACGGCGGGTAGTCGTCGTCCTCGTGATAGGCCGGCGGCCCGCAGTCCACCGGCTCGTGCCCGGCTTGGGAAAGCCAGGCCACCAGGTGGCCCTTGAGTTCAAATCCCGCGTGATCAGATCCCAGATATACGCGCACGGCCCAAGTGTGCCAGAGCAGTGCTGGCCCGGAGGGCGACCCCCCGGAACCCCCCGGATGCGCTCCGCGCCCGCGCGGTGGTACCTCGCCGACAGTGCTGGCCCCGGGGGGGCGACCCCCCGGAACCCCCCGGATGCGCTCCGCGCCCGCGCGGTGGTACTTCGCCGGCACACCGGCCACTCACCGGGCCTGAAGGCCCGGTTCGCTGACA
>Ga0302226_10000549_pt1 | contig 30994 bp, 29 predicted proteins | sample II_Palsa_E3_3_FD_193524 | JGI IMG/M metagenome (GOLD analysis project Ga0302226, IMG submission 193524) | Peat permafrost microbial communities from Stordalen Mire near Abisko, Sweden - II_Palsa_E3_3 | ecosystem: Environmental > Terrestrial > Soil > Palsa > Peat permafrost | place: Sweden...
GATCACCTCACGGTGCGGATTCGCACGCGCAATAGCAAGCGCGTCGAGCGGCGAATAAACCATCCGCACATCGGCTCCATCCGCCTTCGCTTTCAACAGGCTCTTACGCGAACCGGGAACGCGTATCGCGTCGCCGAAGGTCGTGAAGATCACTTCGGGTCGCTCCGCGAGCGCCACGCAGTCGTCCACACGGCCCATCGGCAACACGCAGACTGGGCAACCCGGGCCGTGGACGAATTCGACCTCGGGCGGCAGCATCTGGTGAATCCCATACCTGAAGATGGAATGCGTATGACCGCCGCAGACCTCCATGATCTGCAACGGCCGTTTGAGGCCACCCCGGTCGCGGACGATCCGCTCGACCAGCCGATTGATCTCTAGCGTAAGAGTACGGGCTTTATCCGGATCACGGAATTCATCGACGTATTTCATGACGCGTGCTCCGCTGCCGCTGTGTCAGGGACACTCAGGCTGCCGCGTTCATCGGCGAGCAGCGTATGGACCAGGTCCCACAGGATGTGATAAATCGCAACGTGGGTTTCCTGGATCCGATGAATGCTGTCGCTCGGCACCACGAGGCAATGGTCGAGCGCGCCCGGCACTGCCATCTTGCCGCCGTCATGCCCGGCCAAGCCGATGGTGACCACGCCCATCTCGCGCGCTTTCGCGAATGCGGCCAGCAGGTTGTCCGAGTTACCGCTGGTCGATATCCCGATGAGGCCGTCGCCGCGACGCGCCTGCGCCACCAGTTGCCGCACGTAGATATGCGCAAAGCCGACGTCGTTGCCCACGGCCGTCATCATGGCGGTATCGGCGACGAGGTTGACTGCGGTGAGCGCCGGACGCCCGGCCGTAACCGGATGCAGGAACTCCACCGCGATGTGCGCGGCATCGCAACTCGAACCGCCGTTGCCCATCGAAAAGAGCCTGCCGTCACGGCGATAAACATCCGCAATCGCATGCGCAACAGCGACTACCGCGGTGGCGTTGTCCGCGAAGAACGCGCGCTTCGCATCGATGCTTGCCTGCGCCTTCTGCGCGACCGATTCGAGCAGCGCGGCATCGAGTTTCGCCGCGTCCTGATGCTCGCCGTGAAGGAACGGATATAGGCCATGTAGCGCCCGATGTTCAGTCATGGCGCGCTCCATCGCGGTGGTTGAACGTGTCAGGAAGGGGTGGCTCACCGCCCCCTTCCATCATCGCTGCCATCTCCGCTTGCGCTTCGCCAAGCTCACGCAACAGGGCAAGCGTGCGCATGGCTTCGGCTTCGTCGAGACGGCTCATCGCAAAGCCGACATGCACCAGCACCCAGTTACCCACACACGCCGACGGCGGCCAGTCGTCATCGACAATGAACGCGATGTTGATAATCCGCTGCACCCCGCCTACATCGACCAATGCGAGGTTGTTGTCCGCGTCGCTGATCTCGACGATCTGTCCCGGGATGCCTAAGCACATGACGTACTCCGTGGTTCACCGAACGCGCACGTTAGGGCGCGCGCTGCGGTGATCGCCGCTTGCCCCAGCGCAATGCCACCGTCGTTGGACGGTATCTGGCGATGTGTCAGTACATTAAAGCCGCATGCCGCAAGGCGTGCGGTGAGTTGCTCGAACAGCACGCAGTTCTGCATGACGCCACCGGAGAGCGCGACGGTACGGACCTGCGTGGATACGAGCAAACGACCGGTCATCTGAACGATCGCTATTGCAAGACCCTTGTGAAAGCGCGCAGCCATGAGCGGCACGGGTGTGGCGCGCAGCATGTCGTCAAGCAGCGCAATCCACATGGGCTTCGGGTCGATCAACAGCGATGTATCAGCTTCGATGATTGCGAACGGATACGCCAGCGCGTCGTCTTCATCGTGAAGCGCGCGTGTATCGATCAACGCTTCGAGTTCAATCGCGGCCTGCCCCTCGTATTGAACGCGGTCGCGGCACACGCCGAGCGCCGCGGCGACCGCATCGAACAGACGCCCAGCCGAGCTTGCAACGGGACTGTTGATCCCTCCTTCAATCATCTGATCGAGCAGCGTCAATGGACGGTCGGCAAGAAAATGATGGAGGTCGAGCTTCGCGTATTGCTTCACGAAACGCGGCCACCCGAAGCTCGCGGACAGATGCGCGTATGTGTTACGCCACGGCTCATAAATCGCGTACGCGCCTCCCGGCAGAGCGACCGGTGTGAAGCTCGCGAGACGCTTGAAATTTACGTAGCCGCCGAGCAAAAATTCGCCGCCCCACAGCGCGTTATCCAGGCCCATGCCAAGCCCGTCAAGCACGATGCCAAGAACGTCGCTACCCAAACCGACATCGTTTTCCGCAAGACATGCCGCGAAGTGCGCGTGATGGTGCTGGATCTCGGCAAGCGGTAAATGCCGCTGCCGTGCGATATCGATACCGAGCTTGCGCGACAAGTACTCGGGATGCAAATCGACCGCAACGAAACGCGCTTCATGTTCGAACAGATGTTGATAACGCGCGAGCGACACCGTGTAATCGCGATACGTCTCGCCGTTCTCCAGTTCGCCGATGTGATGCGACACGACCGCCTCGCCATCGCGCAGCAGGCAGAACGTGTTTTTCTGCTGAGCACCCATCGCGAGGACCGGCGGCGCAGCAGCAAAATCACGCGGCAAACGCAGCGGCGCAGGTGCAAAACCGCGCGAGCGGCGCAGCAAGCGCGGTACGCCGCCCATGACCCGCGCGACCGAATCGTCCACGCGCCGGGCGATGTCGCGGTCGTGCATCAAAAAAGCATCGGCCATGCCTGCGAGGCGCTGGCGGGCCTCGTCGTTATCGATGCATTGCGGTTCATCTGAAAGATTGCCGCTGGTCAGCACGACCGGACCGTCAAGCGATTGCATCAGCAGATGATGCAGCGGGGTGGAAGGCAGCATGAAACCCAGCGTCGCGATACCCGGTGCAACACCCGGAAACGGGTCACGTGTGCCTCGATCGATCATCGGCATGATCACGATCGGTCCTGCGGTGCTTTCAAGCAGGACCTCGTCCGCTCCGCTCACCACGCAATAGCGTTCGATCATTGCCACGTCACGCGCCAGCAGCGCAAACGGCTTGCACTCGCGATGTTTCAGCATGCGTAATTTCGCAACGGCAGCGTAATCTGACGCGGCGCATGCAAGCTGAAAACCGCCAAGCCCTTTGATGGCGACGATCTTGCCGCGCTCGATAAAGCGGCGCGTGGCATCCAGCGGATCGTCTTCTGCAACTGAACCATCGGCCTGCTCCAGCCACAGCCGCGGACCGCAAGCTGGACACGCAATCGGCTGCGCATGAAAACGCCGGTCGTCCGGATCGTCATATTCACTCGCACAGACGTCACATAACGGAAACGCCGCCATCGTCGTGTTCGGGCGGTCATAAGGGATCGCCTGGACTATCGACAAGCGCGGCCCGCAATGCGTGCAGTTCGTGAACGCATAACCATACCGACGGCTCGACGGGTCGAACGTTTCGTCGATACACGCACGGCACGTGACCGCGTCCGGCACCACGCCGGTATGCGCACGGCCACTTGCACTCGCGACAATCCGAAAGCCACCGGAAGGTGGCGGCATCTCGTGCAAAGCGTAGCGTTCGATGACATCGATCCGCCCAAGCGGTGGACACTCGCTTCGCAAGCGCTCGACAAAATGATCGACCGTACCTGTGTCGGCCCATGCGTGGATCAGCACACCTTCGCTGTCGTTGCCTACATCGCCGCTCACGCCGCAAGCATGCGCAAGACGCCATACCGTTGGCCTGAAACCCACGCCCTGGACCAGTCCGCGCACACGAATTGCCTCACCGACCCGTGATATCACGGGCGGTTCGTCGCGGACCGGCGGCAGGCACAGGCTCATGGCCGTGCCCGTCACATGTTGCGGATACGGATATAGCGGCGGATATCCTTCAGGTTCGCCGCAACGCCAACGATCAGCCCGGACAATAACAAGTACTTCAGCAAGAGCTTCATCATGCTCTCCAGTGGTTCTGCGACATGCTCCCGGCGTTGACCACGGTGGTCTGCGCCTGCATGCTTTCGATCATTGATTCGATGGTGTGTACAGCTTCATCGACTGCCAGTGCGACGGGTGCGCTCAGTCCCATGCGGCCCTCCTGCCCATCCTCCGTGCCGAGACTTTCCGGCTCACAACCGATTAGAACAATACGTCCGACTTCACCACCCATCGCTTGCACAGCCTGGAGGACTTTCGCCGGATCGAGATCATGTGGGGAGATCATGACGGGCGAAGCATCGCCTTGAAAACTCTCACCCATGTTCGTAACCGATGGTTCGATGACGTACAGCGTGCCCGGCGATCCATCCCGATGCGTCGCATCGACAAGGATGGCAAGGTCCACACCGTCCAGCAGCGCGTAATACAGATCAATCCCCCGGATTCCATAGTCGATCACCCGCACATCCGGTGGCCACGCGTCGGTCCGTCTTTCGTGCAGACGCCGCACGACCTCGACGCCGAAACCATCGTCACCCAGGAAGACGTTGCCCACTCCCGCTACCAGGATCGAGGTCATGACGACCGCTCCTCGCGCAGCGGCTCCATTTCGTCGGGCGCGAAAAAGAAGCGATGACCCGGCATGCGCGCAAGGCCGAAGTCACGCCCGGGATCGCAGTCGATCGTCACCGCTACATGGACGTGATCCTCGAAATCGCGCTCGATCGATTCGATGGTCGCTATCTGATCGCGCAAGGCCAGGTCGAAGATATCGGCGCGTGCATGGGGATGCAGCACGACGCGCGAGCCCACCTGCAACGCAACGCCGTCGACGTTGACGCAGGAAAGTCGAGGCTTGGCGTCAAGCTCGGCCCAGGGCGCCGTGTCTTCGGGGGCCTCTCCTGTTTCCTCGGACACATCCGGCCAGCCCGTACCCACGCGCACTTCGCGCAAGGTTCCGTGCAGCCGCTGCATGTCGTTCACGGACAGGTTCTCCGTGCGTTCGAGCAACGCGCGTGAGCGTTCATCGCCTGCGGCCATCTCGCGCTTTTCGGCGTCGGTCATGGTGAGGATTCGCAGCGTCAGGATCTCGTCGATCTCGGTGGCGTCGAAGAGATCGCCTGCGCTTTCCGGCGCGACCTGCGGGTAGTCGTAGAGGATGATCGGCGCCGCGAGCATGGTGTCGTGGCGTTCGTTCGAACCAACCAGTACGGGCCACAACCCGATGTTCCTGCAACCCGCAACCGCTTCCGCCATCTCGTCCGGTGGTTCGATCGACGAGACGAACGACGCGCCCTCCACGGCCAGTACCGCATGACATGACAGCAAAGCGAATGACGACGCGGCATCGCGATCCAGGCGCTGGGGTTCGTCAACCGGCGTCACGTTGACTATGCGTACCGTAAGCCTGAAGCTGCGTTCATCGATCCGCGTTGCGCAGCATTCCACCCGGCCCTCAATCGCCGCCCGTGTGCGCACAAGCGCACCGCGCACGCGGCCGTCCGCTTCCGCCAGCGGTTCTACAGCGCGGCTTCCGGCCAGCGAAAACGGCAGACGCAGCCCCTCGATACATAGTTCGCCAAGCGCCAATGCCGGCACCTCGACGCGCTGTTCACCGGCTTCCTGCCACGCGTCGAATCTTCGTCCGCCCACTTCGAGCGAAGCCACCGAGTGAGACGATGCTTCATCCAGTCTCGCCCATCCCGCCACAGGCTCGTTCAACTCACGCACGTCCCGTTCGATCAGATGCAGGAAACATGGACGCACGGTCACCCGCGTTTCGTCGTCGCCTTCGATCACGCATTCGGTCTGCATCATCGATGCATCGCTACCGGACCAGTCGGCCCACGTCCGCGGATACACACTCCCAAAAGTCCAGCGCTGCCGGTTCTTGACCGAGGAGGCACGATACGGATAAAGCATGTATCCCTCGTACAGCACGGCCTGAACGATCCCGTCGATGGCGTTCATTGCAAGCCTCCTTGCGCGGGCCACGCCTGTTCGCTGTGGGTCTCATCCAGCAGGGACGTGAGTGCTTCGTCCCAGCCGGTCAAGCCTCGCTCGATCCGATAACGCTCCAGCCGCTCGAACACGCCGCGCTGCACGCACATCCATGCGGTGTTCGGGTAGTAGTAGTCCCGCATCGCGCGCCAGGTTGCGACCGGCAGGCGGAACGTGGCTTCCTTGTGCCAAGGAACACGCGCGACTTGCAGCGTGCCGTCGCTCTCGCGATAAAAAATCGTGCCGCTGAATTGCAGCATCAACGGAATCTCTCCGTCTTCCAACGCATCGAAATACTTCGCCGCAGCCACATTGAAGTCAAACGTGCACGGCACTGGAAGATCGACCGTGCAGGTATCAGTGAAGGAAGGAACAGCCGCAATCGCGTGGGTCCACAGCAGGGTCCGCAACGTCTGCGACCAGCGCTGCGGCACGCCGAACAATTCACTAAGCCGCGCCTGATCGACTGGCTCGTAAGTCCGCCGGGTCGCTTCTATCTGGATCTGGCAATGCAACGCGAGGCTCGCGATTTCCTCTTGAGCGGCCGACTTGCTCGGCGCGCTCTTACTGGTCACGCGCAGCTTGAACAACAGCAGCGGTGACACCGAATGCAGCGCGACCTCCGCACCCTCGACGACGAAGTCAAGATCAGGCATTCGGCACTCCCTCGGGCAAACGCTCGCCCGCTTTCAGCGCAGCAAAACACGCGCGGATCGCGCGCCATGCATCCACCCCGCCCGACACGCCGCGCCAGCGCGCCCGGATCACGCCAGTCAGTGCGTAACACTGGTCGATAGGCACGCGGTAATGCTCGCGCGCCCCTTCCACGCGATTCACCAAAAGCGCTTCGACATCGGGTGCGAAGGTATCGAGGATAGGGTTGTCGGCAACCAGGCGATCCCACGCGCTCAGGTCGAGCGACGACTGCATTGCGCCGGCAGCACCCGGGTACATCGCGATCACGCGTTGCGCGGCCGAGTCTCTATAAAAAAACGCAATGCCGATCGGGATCGCCAACGCGTCCCATTGTTCGTCGCTCAGATGAAACTCGCTGAGCCAGCGAACGCTTTCCGGCACTCGTTTATAGCGCGCGTTTTGCTGGTTGCCGAACAGCAGCGCGCACGCGCGGCAGCAGCATCGCAGCGCGTGCGGATCCAGTTCGAGCAGATGAGGATGCGTACCGTCGAGCGGTTCGCCACACAGTTCACACAGCGTCGTCAGCGGCGGCCGGGCGAACGTGCGCAGCGCAGCTACCCAGCCTCGCTGCCCGGGTTGTTCCCCGCCGCGCGCGTTCATGATGTTGGCAGCGTTGCGACAAACCGCAGCTCGTGGACATTGACGTCCGGCATCCCGTCTATTTCAATGCGCGCCACGTCCGGCGCCTGTTCGAAGATCGCCCGCTCGATATCGTTCTGCACATCGGCAGGCGTGACGTGCTTGCCAGTCAGCACGCCCGCCAGACGAACGCGTACGAGGTCCTCCCGTGCATCGACCAATTCGATCCTTACGCCTTGCGCACCAAGCGGCGCCCGCAGCCCTTCGACAGCGTGCGCGACGCGGCTTGCCAGGTCCTGCGGATGCAACCCATGCAGCAACAACAACGCGCTGACCTGTTTGTCCTGCATCAGCCGGGCGACGATCGGACCATCGGCGCCATCCGCCTCGGTCACGATCTCGGCCAGCCGGGCAAGACCGCTTGCATGCAACTCGAGCACCACCTGCAACAACGCCTGCGCAATATCGCGCGCATGCGTGTCGTCCAGTGTTGCCAGTGCTGCAATCAGTTCGTCGATGCGCCGTTGTTGTTCTTCGAGTACGCGCGCGTCGCTCATGAGTGCCCTCCCGGCTTCATGCCCGGCGGAACGCCGAAGGTTGGCGAATGCGCGACATCGACCGTCTTGCCGTCCCCGACATACATATGGACACCGCACGGCAGGCACGGATCGAAACTGCGCACGGCCCGCATGATGTCGATACCCTTGAACTTGTCCGGCCCGTTCTCTTCGAAGATAGGCGTGTTTTGCACCGCATCTTCATACGGTCCGGGTGTGCCATAGATATCGCGCGGATTCGCATTCCACGGAGTCGGCGGATACGGATGATAGTTCGCTATCTTGCCGCCCTTGATCACCAGGTGATGCGACAAAACCCCGCGCACCGCCTCATGAAAACCGCAGCCGATGGCTTCGTCGGGCACTTGGAACGGCGTGAATGTGCGTGTATGGCCCGCGTGCAATTCGGCCAGCGCCTTCTCCGCAAAATGCAGAGCGCACGCTGCCGCATAGGCCTGAAAATAGGTCCGCGCGCGGTCGCGTTCAATCGCGTTGCTCCACTTCGGGATCTTCCATTCGAACTCGACTTCGGGCTTGAGCGCGGTCTTCGGCAAATAAATCTTCACGCTGTGACCGGTCGACTTCACGTAGCCGATATCCACCAGGCCCGCGAGCGCGGTCGCCCACAACCGTGCGATCGGACCACCGCCGGTATCGAGCGCGAGGTAATCGCCCGTGCGCTTGTCGTACCAGCGCGGTGACATGACCCACGTGTAGTTGCCGTCGAACTTGCGTTTCTGCGGTCGCGGCAAAGTGGTCTGGTTCCACGGATGCTTGCGATCGATCGGATTGCCCAGCGGGTCTTGCCGGACAAAGGTTTCCTCATGATCCCAGTCATCGTAGAACGAGCTGCCGAGCAAAATGCGGATGTTCAGGTTGATCTCGACCAGATCTGTGGTCACGAGTTCGCCGTCCACCACTACGCCCGGTGTGACGAACATGCTGCGGCCCCAGTCGGTCATCGACTTATAGTTGTAGTCGCATACATCCGGGTCCTGGAACGACCCCCAGCAGCCCAGCAGGATGCGCCGGCGGCCGACTTCCTCGTAACCCGGCAGCGCTTCATAAAAGAAATCGAACAGGTCGTCATGCAGCGGCACGACCTTCTTCATGAACTCCACATACTTCATCAGCCGCGTGATGTAGTCCGTGAAAAGCTGCACGGTCGGTACCGTCCCCACTCCACCGGGATACAGCGTTGACGGATGCACATGCCGTCCTTCCATCAGGCAGAACATCTCGCGCGTATAACGGCTTACATGCAGCGTCTCACGATAGAACTCGCCAGTGAACGGATTCAGCGCGGTCATGATGTCCGCGATGGTCTTGTAGCCGTGAATCTCCGCGTGCGGCGCCGCGGTCTTCTGCGCTTTCGCCCAAACGCCGGGGTTGGTTTCCTTGACCATCTGCTCGCAGAAATCCACGCCGACCAGATTGTCCTGGAAGATGTTGTGATCGAACATGTACTCGGCCGCTTCGCCAAGATTGACGATCCATTCCGCGATGTTCGGCGGTTTCACGCCGTAGGCCATGTTTTGCGCATACACCGAGCAGGTCGCGTGATTGTCACCGCAGATGCCGCAGATACGGCTGGTAATGAAGTGCGAGTCGCGTGGGTCCTTGCCCTTCATGAAGATGCTGTAGCCGCGAAAAATCGACGACGTGCTGTAGCACTCGGCGACCTTGCGCTGCTCGAAATCGATCTTCGTATAAATGCCGAGACTGCCGACGATCCGCGTGATCGGGTCCCAGTTCATCTCCACCAGTTTGGCTGGCTGTGACGCCTGGCCCGACTTTAATTCAGGTGCCGCAATGTCCGCCATGACCCCCTCCTGGATACTTCTGTTTCTCGCAGCAACCGCCGTGATGTCAATCATCAGCGACGGTTTCCATGTGTGTTCCGCGCAGCCGTTCAGCGACGATAGCCAGTCGTCAGCGTGGGACGGTTATGCCGCCATTTCGGTTCCTGGTTGACGGTCGAATTGGTCAGCTTGCGCAGGCTGCGGATAAGTCCGCCGTAAGACTTGATGAGATTCGACGAGAGGACCGCACCCGGGGGCTCGTCCATGAACGGCATGAACTTGTCAGGGAACCCGGGCATCGTGCAGCCGATACAGATTCCGCCGACGTTCGGACACCCGCCCACGCCGTTGATCCAGCCGCGTTTGGGAACGTTGCAGTTGACCACTGGCCCCCAGCATCCGAGCTTGACGATACAGTTCGGACTCCCATATTCCTTCGCGAACAGAGCCTGTTCGTAGGAACCCGCGCGGTCACAACCATCGTGCACGGTGCGCGTGAACAGCCACTTGGGACGAAGCGCGGCGTCGAGCGGAATCATGGGGGCGAGACCCGCCAGTTGATACAGCAGGTATAGCAGCGTCTCCATGAAGTTGTCCGGTTGAACCGGACAACCCGGGACGTTCACAATAGGCAGGCCCGCCTTCGACTTCCAGTCCCAGCCAAGGTAGTCCGCGAGGCCCATGCAACCCGTGGGGTTGCCTTCCATCGCATGAATGCCGCCGTAGGTCGCGCACGTGCCAGCACCGACCACGGCCAGCGCTTTAGGCGCCAGGCGATCGAGCCATTGCGGAATCGTGATGGGCTCATGCGTGTCTGGATCCGTTCCCATGGCAGCCCAGTACCCCTCTCGATTGATCTTCTCGTTCGGGATCGAGCCTTCCATGACCAGCACGAAGTTATCCATCTCACCCCGCGCTGCAGCATGAAACGGCGCCATGAATTCCGCGCCGTTTTCATAAGCCAGCACCGGATTGTGCAGATGAACCTTCGGTAGTCCGGGAATGGCGCCGAGCAGCACGTCTTCGATGCTGGGCTGCGTAGCGGCGGTAATCGACACGGAATCGCCGTCGCAACCGAGGCCCGCGGTGATCCACAGGATGTGTACTTCTTTCAGTGCAGGGGCGTGCTGAGTCTTGCGGCCATAGGGAATGGCGCTTTCCGGATCCATGATGGAACCTCCTCGCCTGCTGGCGAATTTGCGACGTCCCCGCGGATTTGCAACGTGTCGGTTGCCGGCCGTGGCGAGGAACCGCCTTTGGCGAACAAGCGGGCGCGGCGATCAATGAATTGTCGCCAAGGCCTGTCTGTTCGCTCGTCTCTCCGGTGTGCGTTGGGCCGATAGTTGGACCTTCATTAACCCTATCGCCTGCATGACCGTGTTTTTTATTCTCTTAAATATAGTCCGTAACGCCGGTCAATCAACCGGTTTCTGCGAAGGTTTTCCCGGATCGTGTTACCGGAATGCACCGATCACGGCGGCGGCCGTTTTAACATGCGATGAAAGTGTTTGTTTAATGGTCTATCTCAGCAACTATTGCATTCGATGGCTGTAAGCGTTTGCGAGGCAGCGGCATTATTTGCCGCTGCCTCCGACCGCGTTCGCTCAGGTGGCACCTTCACCGTTACAGGCCCTATGCGTGGCGTCCGTCATGTCCTCATGACGTTGCGCAGGTAAAGCTCGATGCTGAATTGGCGTCACCGCTGCCGTTGTATTTCGGCCAGGCAGGATAACGGCACATTGGGCGCGTGAGTGCCACCGAGCCGTCAGCATTCAGCTTGGACGCGACCAGTTGATCCGGCGGCGCTACGCCCTTCTCTACCCAGTTCTCAAGCGCCGTCAGACGGTCGGCCATCGGTGCGCCGGGTCCCGTCCCTGAATGCGTCACGCCGGGCGATGTGTAGAAACGCATGAACCCGTCTGTGGCGCTCTGCCCCATCGTTTGCGCCACCTTGTTGTAGTACGCGATCGTTCCGTACACTTCCACCAGATGATCGCTGAGACCGTGCCAAAGAATCAGCTTGCCACCATGCGCGGCGAACGCGCTCATGTCTGGATTGGTTGCGTTGTCCTCAGACGAGACCGCTTGCCATCTCGCAACATCATTTGTCGGATTGTAGGTCAGCAGGTTCGTGTTCGCGTTCTCCGTTATGGCGTACTTCACCCATTGGTCGGAAAAGACGCCCAATGCCGACGAAATGGCGGTTGGCGTTGTACCAAGCTGAAATACACTCCATCCGCCGGCGCTATCCGACTCTGCCCCCATCCCCCATCTCGGCGCAATCGTCACGCCGTTGGCTAGCGAAACCGGCAAAGTACTGTCGGTGGTGAGCAGTGTTACCGACGCAATCTGCGCATCCGACAGGCAACTGTCACCACTATCAGTCCCACCGGGACAACGCAGGGTCTTCGGATCGAAGGTGCAGGCCTGAAGGTTGGATATGATGCCGTCCGCTATGCCGTCCAAAGCGTCGCATGCTGACAATTGCGCGGTTTCGAATAACTTGATCTTGTTGGCGTCCATCCAGCCGGCGCCGCCCTGGTTAAGAATCTGCTGTTGAACCTGAAGGCCCTTCTGGATGACTTCGCTGTACTCCAGCACGGGCTCGAGTGCGAGGATCCCATCGTAGTTTTGAGCGTATCGCTGCGCCTGTTGCATGGCTTCTCGTCCGCCGGTCGACGCGCCAAAGAAGTACCGGTAAGCTGGCGCTGCGCCGTATACCAACTGGGTTGCGGCTTCCGTCGCAGCGTGGACCAACGGAATCGACGCGTATAGAAAATTGTTTAGTCCACTTGGATTATTCAGCGCGAAACTGAGGTCCCCACTGCTTGCACTCTGATGCCCGCTGTCATCCAGTGCGATCACGTACCCGCGATTTCGCAGGTCGTTGGTCTGCCAGATACCAAAGTAGTCCGCGATGCTTCCGTCAAAGCCCCCACCTCCTTCCTGAAGCGTTTTTTTGTTCCACGAGGCTGTGGTGGGCATATCGATTTCAAAGTTGATCGTCGAGGTTGGCGACGACACGATCTTGCCGAGCACGGAACACATCTCCGGCTGCGTGGCGGACGCCGGTTGAATGCTGGCGCTGACGACTGTACCGGTTGCCAGCGGTTTTCCAACGAGGCCTGAACAGGTTTGCTCGAAAGCCTGAGCTGCGGTCAGTTGCGCCGCGGAAGTGTTGCCACCTCCACATCCGTTCAACGCCAAACCGCTCAATGTGGCGGTTGCGATGAACACTCCACCCAAAATGTAGCGCCGTCTGCCGCGCGTTGTATTGACACGTTTCATACTCATTGTCTCCTCCTGTCCTGCTGTATTTGAAAGTTGACAGACACGGACGACTACGCCGCGCTGCAAATCTGCGTGCCATCGGAGTGGCGCTTATTTTTATATATAAGTAGTTATGCTTATTTAAAAACCGTTGACTCGATTTGGATTGCGTTCCAAGTCTTGTCTCCGTCAACCTCTCTGCTCGCTAGGCCGGCCCTCGGTTCTGCAATAACTTTTCTCCTTAACTGTCGACTACTCGATAGCAATCACCGAGTCTGCATCTGAAAAAAGCCGCTTGACGTCGTCTGCGCGCAGGGTCAACACCGCACGCTGATTGACGTAGCCCTTATCTGTGATCTCGCCAGCCTCGAGCGACGGCGCACCCGAGAGAATCGCCGCCCGTGCGGCACGCTGTGACGTACCGCTATCGCGTGCAATGGTGCGCAACCCTTCAAGCACAGCGTTGCGCACCATTGGATGACGTCCCAGTTCAGCGTCCGGGCTCGAAGTCACGTCGCACGCGGGCACGAGAGCGCGCAACGCAGGTGTCGGAAAAATCAGCAGTCCAATTTCATCGCGGTCATGACCCGCGACCACCACGTCCAATGCGAACGGAGCAAGCGCGCCCACCGCTTTGAGTCGCAGCGTGCCCACCGACACCCACGTACCGCTCGACAGTTTGAAGTCTTCCGCGACGCGCCCGTCGAACACTACGCCGGCGTTGGGGTCGTCGGGATCGCACAGTTTTCCGGCATCGCCGATGCGATAGAACCCCTCTTCATCGAAGGCAGCAGCCGTTGCTTCCGGATCATTCAGATAACCCGGAAACACTGACGGCCCCCGTACGCGCATTTCAAATTTCCCGTCACCGGGCACAAACTTCAGTTCGTTACCGGGCGTGGGAACGCCTATATTGCCGGCCATGTCGTGGTAATAGTGCACGCTCGTGACGACCGGCGAGGTCTCGGTGGAACCCCATGCGGACGCGAAGAATACCGGTGCCTCCCGATGGCGTGCCGCAACGCGCTCGAAGCGTTCGCGCAAAGACGGCGGCAAACTGGCCGCTGCATAGAACAGCATGTGCAGCCGCCCGAAAAATCGCGCGGCGAACCGGTCGTCTGCTTCGAGAAACGGCGCGAGTGCATCGAACCCGCGGGGCACGTTGAAGTGCAGCGTCGGCCCGATGTCGCGCAGGTTGTCGATCGTGTGTTCGATGAGACGCGCATCAGGACGTCCATCGTCTATGTATAAGGTGCCGCCGTTGCACAGCACCAGATTGAAATTGTGATTGGCGCCGAACGTATGGCTCCACGGCAACCAGTCGACCACCACCGGCGCAGCGCCGTCGATGAAAGGCCAGCACTGCGCGATCATCTGCTGATTCGCGCTGAGCATGCCGTGCGTGTTGATAACAAGCTTGGGTTTGCCCGTCGAGCCCGATGTCAGCAGCAGCTTCGCGATGTCCCCCGGCGCGATCCGCGCGTAAGCCGCGTCGACATCCGCGCCTGCAGCGGTTGACAGCAACGTATCGAACGGCAGCCATCCGGCCTTGGGCGCTATCGTTGCAATGACAGGACAATTGATTGGCGCAGCGGCAAGTGCGTGGCCGTAGGCATCACCGTCTTCGACATAAACCAGCGCCGGATCGAGCTGCTTCAAAATACCGTGAAGCTTCGTCATATCCTTCGCGACTCGCGCATACGCCGGCGACACCGTCGCGCTCGGTCTTCCGACCAGCATGGCCGCGAGAGTCATCAATGCATGGTTGATGCTGTTATCGGAGAGCACGGTCACTGGCCGCTGCGGCGCGACCCGCAACTCGAGTAGCGCCTGGCCGATCGAACGCGTGTGGCGCAGCGCGTCGGCGTAGGTCAACACGCGCCAGCTGGCACTCTGACCCGGGCGACGGATCCGTTCTGCGAGGAACGGCACATCGGGGGTGAGCGTGGCCCAATGCACGAGCCAGTCGATCACACTACGCCGATACGGCAAGAGCGGCATACGTGAACGCAGCACAAAACTGCCATCCGGCCTCGTCTCTTTCACGATGTCGGGCTGCGCCAGCTCCTCACGCACTACGCTGGCCTGAGCGCTCAGGTCAGGACCCATGCGTCACCTCTGGCGACAACCCGCACGCGACTCGCGGCGCCATACGCCGAGCGACCTGCTCGTTGATATTGATGACGCCGTGCGGTGCAGGCAGATCCGACATGTTGGCGCGCTTTCGGCATGACTGTGACATCGTTTGTCTCCTGCTTTATTGTTACTGGATGGTCAGGCTCAGAATCAGAATCAGGTCTAACGCATCGCGAAGTCGGGGCTCGGGCCGGTCTTGCGCGGTAGTCCCATGATTTCCCGTGCTTCGGTGGGCGTTGCCGGCTCGTAACCCATCTCACGCACGAGCCGCACGATACGTTCGGTCAGTTGCAGATTGGTCGCGAGTTCGCCGGGGCCGTAGTACAGGTTATCTTCGAGGCCAACCCGCACGTGGCCGCCGAGCAGCAGCGAATTCATCGCCGACGGCAATTGCGCCGGACCGATCCCGCTCACGCAGAAGATGCTGCCCTTCGGCAACAGATCGACCATCGATTGCAACACGCGTGGCGTATAGGGCATCGCGTTCTGAAAGTTGCGATGTACCCCTAGCACCAGGTTGATGAAGAACGGTTCATCGTCGAAGCCCGCGGCCGTCAACGCAGCGACGTCCTGCACAATGTGCGTAGGACTGAACACTTCCCACTCGGGCTTGATGCCGCGTTTTTTCATCTCGATGGCCAGATGCTTCGAGCGCTCAGGCGATGTGTGCATCAGCAACTCCTTGCCGCCGAATGTTGCGATGATCGTGGTCGCGTCGAGCGTGCACATTTCCGCGCCGGCATCCATGCCCTTCAGGCGCTCCTCCCACACTATCTCCCAGTAGCCGTTCGGCGCCTGCGCGATCATGTCGCCGTGCACGCCACCGCCGGTGGAGTTGTTGATGACTATGTCGCACTTCGCACGGATTCGCGTGTTGATGTCGCGATAGATATCCGCGTTGCACGTCGCACCGTCATCCGGCCTCCGGGCGTGGACCGCGACGACACTTGCGCCGGCGTTGTAGCAGTCGTATACGTCCTGCGCGATTTCGTGGGGCTGCGTGGGGAGCTTGGGATTTTGTTGTTTGCTGGCCATCCCGCCCGTTGGCGCAATGGTCACAATAACCTTCGGTGTACTCATGGCTGTCTCCATCGACTGGATCGCAATCGATCACGTTCGAATAATGATTTTGGTTTTGCGTGCAACAGGTGCGCGCCTTGCGGTTCACGGAATCGACGACGCAGCCGCCTTCGCACGCAGCATCGCCAGGATTAAATCGTCACGTTCCACTGTGATCTGCGCGTCGCTTCGGTTCATCAGTTCCGCGTCGATGCCGTCGATCACCTGTTGCTTCAGTTCAGGTGTCAACGCCGGCGTGCCCAGGTCACCCCACCAGTTTTCGATCGGTCCGCCAAGGTGCTCGAGCAAGTGACGCATGCCGCCCTCACCGCCCGACAATTGCAGGTTCGCGAACGGCCCCATCACCGCCCAGCGCAAGCCGGGACCGTAGGCGATGGCATCGTCGATATCGCTGACACTCGCCGCGCCGATCGATACCAGATGGAATGCTTCACGCCACAGCGCGGCCTGCAGGCGGTTGGCGATATGACCTTTAACTTCCTTCTTCGGATTGATCGGGCGCTTGCCGATGGCTCGATAAAAATCGAGCGTCCGCTGGATCGTTTCCGGCGACGTCCGCTTCCCGCCAATCACCTCGACCAGCGGAATCAGATGCGGCGGGTTGAACGGATGACCAAGCACTACGCGCTCGGGATGACGACACGCCGCCTGCACGTCGCTCATCAACAGGCCGGAAGAACTGGACGCGATGATGACTTCCGGTTCGAGCGCTGCGTCCATCCGTTCGAACAACGCAAGCTTCAGATCGGCGCGCTCGGGGCCGTTTTCCTGCACAAACTGAACGCCAGCGAGCGCGGCTTCGAGCGTGTCGTGGAAGCTCAGGTTGTCGAGCGACGCACCTTCCGAAAGCCCGCTTTTAACGAGTGTCGGCCAATGTCGCAAGACTGCCTCAGTGAGCCGTTCGCATGCACCCGGCGCCGGATCCGTGGCGCGGACCTTCAGCCCCTGCGCCAGAAAATAGGCGGCCCAACTTGCACCGATCACACCGGTTCCCACCACCGCAACCCGCCTGATGTTTGTATCCGGCATCACCTTTACCCCCCCTCCTTTGAACGGCCGCCGCTTAGGAACGCGTTCATCCGTTCCGGCGCGTCCTGACTGCTTTGCGTCAATGCAGCGGTCAGCGACTCAGTGAACAAACCGTCGCTCATCGACATGTCCTGGATCCGCGCGACCGCATTAATCGCAGCCCAGTTCGACAACCGTGCGTTCGTCGCAACCTGCGCGGCGAGTTCTCCCGCCATCTGACGGCCGCTGCCCGGTTCGACGAGGTAATGCGCGAGACCGAGCCGATGCCCCTCGGCGGCAGAATATTTGCGGCCCGTCAGCATCATTTCGGTCATGCGATCCGCACCGATCACACGGGCAAGACGCACCGATGCACCACCGCCTACAAAGATCCCGCGCTGCGCTTCCGGCAGCTGAAAAAATGCATCCACTTCGGCTATGCGCACATGCGCGGCAAGCGCGAGTTCGAGCCCGCCGCCGATCACGCCGCCCTGCATCACGGCTATGACAGGCTTGTCGGAGAATTGGATGCGTTGAAACACCTGATGCCAGCGCTGGGACGTCCGCAAGACGTCAACGGAACTGCGTACGCTGTTTTCGGCGAGGTCGAGGCCGGCGCAAAAATGGCTGCCTGACGCGGACAGGGTGATCGCCCTGACCTCGTCGCCGAAGCTTGTAAAGGCGGCATCGAGCGCTTCGATCAACGCGTTATTGAGCGCGTTGCGCTTCTCGGGACGATGCAATTCGACATGCGCTATCGCGCCGTCGATCCGCACGTTGAGGAATTCATGTGCCATTCATTCACCCGGGTTGTTCGATAAACATATCTTATAAGATATTTTTCCACGAGCAATCTAAAAGTGATAATTTGGCGTAAACCCCTAAATTACGGCTGAATTGATGACTAAAACAACGATAGGTTAACGACAGATGCATGTCGGCATATTTTTTAATATATTTATCACCGATGCCCGCCGCAAGACATCCGGCGCAAGACAGCGCGAGCATCGAACTCTAAAAGAGCGAGACGCTCGCGTAAAATGCGGCTTTCCCTTCCAGAACCGATATGGCGACCAAGACCCTTGATGCTTCGCCATTGTCCGGCGTGAAGTCCGAGCAGGACACCCTGCTCGGCCACTTGGCGCGGCGCGTGCGCACCCTGAGAGCGCAGCGCGGCATGACACGCAAGCAGCTTGCGGAGCAATCGGGCGTATCGGTGCCCTATCTGGCGCGCGTTGAGGGCGGGGAAGGCAACGTGTCGGTTGCGCTGCTGCACAAGCTGTCCGTGGCGCTAAACGTGCCCATGCAGGACTTCCTCTCCGACACCACCGCGCAAAACGCCGACCTGACCATGCTTGTGCAGTTCCTGAAGCAGCAGTCACCGGCCACGCTGGCGCGGCTGCGGCAACAGTTGATCTCGACGCCGGGATTTTCGGGCATGGGTCATGGAGAGCGCATCGCGTTGATCGGCTTGCGAGGCGCCGGCAAATCGACGCTCGGCGCATTGCTAGCCGCGCAACTTGATGTGCCCTTCGTCGAGCTCGACAAGCTGATCGAAGAGGAAGCGGGCATCGCGATTGGCGAAGTTATCACGCTGTATGGGCAGGCCGGCATGCGGCGGCTGGAGCGCCGGTGTATCGAACGGATCATCGATACCCATCCGCGCGTGGTGCTCGCGCCTGGTGGCAGCATCGTCGCTGAGGCCGCGACCTACGAACTTCTGCTGCGCACGTTTTTTACCGTCTGGCTGAAGGCTCAACCGGAGGTCCATTTCGCACGCGTCATGGAGCAAAACGACGCGCGGATCGCGACGACCGCGCTGCAGCGCGAGGCACTCGAGCACATCCACCGGATGCTCGATGCGCGCGAAAGTCTCTATCGGCTAACAAACGCAACACTCGATACCTCCGGGTTGAGCGTGGACGAAGCATTCCAGCAGCTGGTCGCGTGGGTCCATCCGGTTACGGCTATTTCGTGAGCCGCTTGAGCCACCGGTTGCAGTACGTTCTGCCACCCTTGTCAGAACGTACTGCAACCCACTAGAACTTGTGACGAATGCCAACTCGTAATACGGCCTGATGGTCGTTGCTTGAGGGCGATGACTGATTGTTGATGGATGCTACCGCGGCGTGATCAAGCGAGTCCGTACCCGATGCCTTCTGGTAGATGCCAAGCAAGTACACATCGGTCCTCTTCGAGAAGAGATAATCCACGCCGGCCATTCCCTGATGATAAGTTGCCCCGCCGTTGGTCCCCGTTGCCGATGAAATGCTGCTGCTCTTCGTATAGTCGTAAGCGAGTCCCACAAGCAGCGCGGGCGTGATTTGATACTTGAAGTTCGCTTCTGCATTGTTGAAATGCACGCTGCCCGTGTAACCGGACGCGTTCGGGCCGCTGCTGGTATCGCCGAGATCCTTGAACGCCACGTTCGAATACGTGAAACCAAGCGTCGATGCCCCGAACGAATAAGCGCCGCCCACGCTTGCGACCTGGTACGTGCGCGCAGACAGGAAGCCGCTATAAATGGGATACGCGGAGTTGGCGGCGGTAACCGAGGGTGTGCCCGAGGTGGCGTTGCCGAAAAAGCTCACGTTCGAATTGCGCACGTTCATGTAGCCAGCGCCGAGGACCAGCGGCCCACGGTTGTAACCCATGCCAACTGACCACGCCTGATTTCGGGTAGCATCGCCGGCCACGCCACCAAGGCTGTACATGCCGCCAAACGAGAAACCGCCGTATGACAAGCTCTTTAGTTTGATGGCGTTGTTGGTGCGAAACGAGTTGTTCAGGTTGTCCAGGTCACCCGGATGAGCGCCAATGTTCCCAGCCCATTGAGACCCGGCTTCCAGCGGGCCGACGAAGTCTGCGTTGACATCGTATTGCCGCCCGAGTGTGACCGTACCCCACTGATTCGACAGTCCGACAAATGCCTGACGTCCGAATTCCAGGCCGCCCTGACTGAGTTTTCCGGTGCTCGGATCGAAACCGCTTTCAAGCGTAAATATCGCTTTCAGACCGCCGCCCAGGTCTTCAACGCCTTTGAAACCCCAGCGGCTTCCCTGACTCACGCCGCCTTGCATCGCATACGAACGACTGCCGTTCATGTTGCTGTTGTAGTTAATACCTTCATCGATAATGCCGTAAAGGGTCACGCTGCTTTGCGCATGCGCGGCACTGGCAAGCGTGCCGAACATGGCGGCGCTGAAAAGGATTTTCTTCATGGATGGATCTCCTGATTCGTTGTTGTTGTCAAAGGCAAAGCTCCGCCCTGCACGAACGCTGAAACGTTCATGCAGAGACCGGAAATGGGTGGGTCTTGTTAATCGTTGAAGGCGTTAAAAGATATCGGGCTATGCTTCTCTTGCCACCGAAGTCTGGCTTGAGAAGATCGAAACTGGTGTTGCCATCTGTCTGCGCACAACAGCACCCTGCTGCACCAGTGCGTCCAGCGGGTACCTATTCGTCCACCGCAGCGTTCAGGCCGCTACATGACCCTTCAAAAGCTGCGCACGGGCCTTCTCTTTACCAATACCTTCCCACAGCCCTTGCAGATACATGATGCCCAGCGCACGGTCATAAAGGCCATAACCCGGCACGCCCGTTTCACCCCAGATCATGCGGCCGTGATCGGGACGCGCATAACCTTGAAAGTTGGCGTCATGAAGTGCCTTCATGATCTCGGCCATATCGAGCGAACCGCATTCGGTTGGATGCGCCGACTCGTAGAAGTCACCGTTATCGCTCACCTTGACGTTGCGAAGATGCACGAAATGCACGCGTTGCCGCGCCGCGAATTCGTTAATGAACGTTGGCACGTCATTGCGCAAATCCGACCCCAGCGTACCGCTGCAAAGCGTCAGCCCGTTCGATTTTGAATTGACAATATCGAGCACGCGACGATGGTCCTCGATATTCTTGATGATGCGCGGCAGCCCGAACACGGAGCGCGGCGGATCGTCGGCGTGCAGCGCGAGCTTCAGCCCAAGTTCTTCCGCGACCGGCACGAGATGCGAGAGAAAATATTCCAGATTGCGCCACATCTGCTCCGTACTAACCGTGGCGTATTCGTCGAGCAAGGACTGCAGCTTCTCCGGCGTATAACGGGTTCCCCACCCCGGCAACGGAATGCCCTTTGACACATCCAGCGCCTCCACCCTGGCCGCTTCGAACGACAGCGTATTCGACCCATCGGGTAGCGCGTAGTCCATCTGCGTGCGGGTCCAGTCGAACACCGGCATGAAGTTGTAGCAAACTACCTTGATGCCGCTGGCCGCAAGGTTCCTGAGCGTCGCGACATAGTGCGGCATCAGTTGCTCCCGCCCAGGCCGGCCAAGCTTGATCTCTTCATGCACCCGGAAGCTGTCGACCACTTCCATCTTCAGGTCGTGCGCCGCCGCGGCGCTCTGGAGTTTTTTGATCCGCTCGACGGGCCACACTTCGCCCAGCGGCAAGTCATAAAGCGACGACACAATTCCATAGAGCCCCGGAATCTGGCGAATGTACTGCAGGCTGATCGGGTCCTTCGGACCATGCCAGCGAAAGATCATCTTCATGGTTGATACACTTCCGGCTAAGTCGCTAAGTTGATAAGGCCGCGTTGCGACTTGTTGTGATGCATTGCGGCCACGATGTGTTCGCTACGCTTAAAGAAGCGCTCAAACGCCCGAACCGAACAACGCCGTGTCCTTGGTCCATGCGCGTGCCTGATCGCTGAGACTGAAGCCCAGGCCCGGACGATTAGGCACGTGCATGCGGCCGTCGCGCAACTCGAGACGTTCGTTGAACATCGGCTCAAGCCATTCGAAATGCTCCAGCCACGGTTCGCGCGGATACGCGGCGGCAAGATGCAGGTGAATCTCCATCGCGAAGTGCGGCGCGAGGCTGAAGCCCTTGAAATCGGCCAGACTCATGATCTGCAGGAACGGCGTGATGCCCCCCACGCGCGGTGCGTCCGGCTGGATGAAATCCGACGCCTGCGCCGTAATCAACTGCGCATGTTCGCCGAAGCTCGTCAGCATCTCGCCGGTCGCAATCGGTGTATCGAGCGATGCACTCAACGCCGCGTGCCCCTCCACGTCATAGGCGTCCAGCGGCTCTTCAATCCACGTGAGATCGAACTGTTCGAGCACGCGCCCAAAGCGCTGCGCTGTAGCACGGTCCCACTGCTGATTTGCATCAACCATCAGCGGGAAGCTGTCGCCCAGATGCTTTCGTACGGCCGTCACCCGCTGCAGATCGATGGCTGTCTGCGGCTGGCCCACCTTGATCTTGATGCCGCCAATGCCACGTTCCCGCGATGCGTCGATGTTCTCGATCACCTGTTCGAGCGGCATCGACAAATAACCACCAGAGGTGTTGTAGCACTGCACGGAATCGCGATGCGCGCCAAGCAGCTTCGCGAGCGGCAAGCCGGCGCGTTTCGCCTTCATGTCCCAAAGCGCGATGTCGAACGGCGCAATGGCTTGCGTCGTCAGGCCGCTGCGCCCCATCGACGCACCGGCCCAGCAGAGCTTGTTCCAGATGCGCGCGATGTCATTCGGATCTTCGCCGATCAACTCAGGCGCGATCTCCTTCGCATGCGCGTACATGCCCGGTCCGCCAGCGCGTTTCGAATAGCCGAAACCGATGCCTTCATGACCGCCTTCCGTGCGGATCTCGGCGAAGATAAACGCGATCTCGGTCAGCGGTTTTTGCCGGCCGGTCAGCACCTTGGCGTCGCTGATGGGAACGGCAAGCGGCAGGTAGGTCAGCGAGACTTTCACGCCGGTAATGCGATCCGTGCTGGCTGCCCCGCGCGCCAGATGGGCAAGCGGGTCTTTGCCCGACGATGATTTAGACGATGTGCTCACGACTTCTCCTTACAAAAAATGGCTGCGACTGACGGGCGCATGAATCCGCGGTCCCGTCTCCTGAAGATTAGTCCTTCAATTTATAACGCTGGATTTTCCCGACGATCAGCCCGTAGCTCAGCACCGCGATCAACCCATGTGCGCCGACATAAACAAGGGCGGCGGCGAACGACCCCGTGCTTTGCAGCAGGTAACCAATCACCACCGGCGTGACAATGCCCGCACTATTGCCGAGTGCGTTGAACACGCCACCCGTCGTACCGATGATTTCCCGAGGCGCCGTGTCTGCGAGAATGGTCCAGCTCAGCGCGCCGAAACCCTTGCCGAAGAATGCGAGGCTCATCAGACCGACCACCAGCCATTGCGTGTTTACGTAGTTGCAGAGAATCATGCTCGCGCTGAGCAGAAAGCCGACGATTACGGGCCCTTTACGCGCGATGCTCAGTGAGCCGGTCTTTTTCAGCAGGCCGTCGGAGACAAAGCCGCTAGCCACGCCTCCGATCAATCCCGCTGCCGCCGGAATGGAGGCCACGAAGCCCGCTTGCAGGATGTCGAAGCCGCGATCCTTGACCAGATAGATCGGGAACCACGTGACGAAGAACCAGGTAATTGCGCTGATGCAGTACTGGCCTATAAAGATGCCGACCATCATGCGACTCTTGAAGAGCGAGCCGATGTCACGCCATTGCGAACGTTCGGGTCCGGTCTTCTCCAACTTTTGCGTGGCTTCGAGATCAACGAGTCCTTCGCCAGCCCGAATGTAGTCGAGCTCGCTTGCGCTCATGGCCGGGTGCTTGATCGGCAGGTAGTAGTTCTTCCACCAGATGACGCCAATCACAATCCCCACGCAGCCCATCACGATGAACACGTATTCCCAGCCGAACGCGTGGCACAGCCAGCCCATCAACGGCGTGAAGAGCGCGAGTGAAAGGTATTGCGCACTGTTGAAGATCGCGCCGGCCACGCCTCGCTCGGACGCAGGGAACCATGCGGCAATGATCCGCCCTGAAGCGGGGCCGACGGGCGACTCGGCGATCCCAAGAAGAAACCGCAGGGCGAGCAACAAGGGCACCACCAGCCCGATGAAGTGCACGAGCCCCATGCATACGGTGAAAATCGACCACACCAGGATCGCACTGAACATCGATTTCTTGGAGCCGATGCGGTCCGTCAACCAGCCCGCCGGGATCAGGAAGATCACATAGGCCCAACTGAACGCGGAGAAGATGTAGCCCAGTTCGACCGACGTAATGCGCAGTTCCTTCGCCATGTCGGAGCCGGCGACGGACATCGCTGCACGGTCGCCGGAACTGAGCGCGAGGACCACCGTGATCAAGGCCAGTGTGACAAAACGGTAGCGTGTACGCGTATTCGCGGCCAGACCGCTCTGCGCCGCCGCTGCGGTCACGTTTGCGGTCGTGCTAGCCGCCATGCCCAGGTCCGCGTGTGCGGACGACGGGTGCTTGTTCATTGCTTTGTCTCCAGTCGGCTCGCGCGGTTTCAAGCGCAGCCGTCATGCGTGTGAGCGAACCTGCGAAGCTGTTCCGCTTCTTATCAAACCGGGTTCGAGTGTTCAGGTGGCCGGTGAATCGGTGTGGTCGGTGTAGTCGACGGCGGCCCAGTCGAAGTACTGTTTCAGATCGGTGATCAGCGCGACATGTGCGGGATGCGGCAGGTATTGCTCGAGCGCTTGTCGGTCATCGAAGGTGGATTCGAGCAGATAGTCCCAGCAGATCACGCGATCCAGTTCGTTCGCCGAGACCTTCCATCCGCGCACGAATGCAATCTCGCGGTCCAGCGTGCGCATGCGCTCGACGAGCTGCGCTTCAAGTCCCGGCTGACCCGCCACGTCCGCTCGCCGCCGAAACATGACGATGTGTTTCATGACCATGACGTCCCTCCCCGTTGCAAGACTCCTCGCGTGCTGCTCATGAGGTCGCGTTCAGATGGTAGCCGCGCGCTTCATAAGCGAAATCGACAAGCTCGTTGATCTTCACGCCCTTGTCCGCAGGCGATGCGTAATATGCGCGGATCTCTTTGATGAGGCCGCTGGTTTCATCGAATACATACCACTCGTCGCCGCGCAACGCCGTGCCCAGCTTCGCCTTCCAGTGGGTCCACTCGATCACCGCTTCGTGGCTGTCGTGACTCACCAGGATCTTTTCGATGGTCCATTGCGAGCCGAGGTTTTCCACGCACCATTGCCATTTGCGGGCAATCGTGTCGGCCGTGCGCCACGGAATTTCAGGCAGGCCCGCCGGGAAATAATGAACCGCGTCAGGCGTGAAGCACGACACCAGCTTGTCGTAGTCCGCTTCATTGCAGGCATCGAAATAACGGCGGATCAACGCGGCATAACTGGCTTGGGCCTGGTACCGGGCCTGATCGATAACGGCCATCAGCGGTTCTCCTTGCCGACGATAGACGCGATCTTCGGGCGCCCCGCAGCCACCCAAGCGCTGTAGTCCTCGTAGGCTTGCGGACTCGGCGGGTAGACGCCCCACAACGCTTCGCCCGCAGCAATACGCATGGCGAGATAACGCTCCAGATCGTCCTGCTGCGTGCAGAAATCTGCGAGCTCTTGCGCCAGATGCGGCGGGACGACCGTGATGCCGTCTGCGTCGCCGACAATGATGTCGCCCGGGTACACCGCCACGCCTGCGCAGCCGATCGGCACCTGCAAGTCCGCCACATGGTGATACGAGATGCGGGTGGTCGCCGTGATCTCGCGGGCATAAGCCGGCAGCGGCAGGTTGGCGATCTCGCTGCCGTCGCGCAATGCGCCGTCGGTGATGATGGCGCGGGCGCCGCGCGCGAGCAAGCGGGTGACCAGGATGTTCCCGGCAGAAGCCGCACGCGGATCGTTCTGGCTGTCGATCACAAGCACGTCGCCGGGTTTCACCTGCTCGACGCCCTGCCACTGCAGGTTGTCCATGTTCGGCTTGGTGGTCATCGTGCCGTAGGTATCAATGCCCTCGCGCGCCGGGATGAACCGCATCGTGAAAGCGCGCCCGGCGAACGGTTCGACATGCTTGTTCAGCGCGCGCAAACCCACCAGCGCCGGTTGCCGGTAACCGTGCTTGAACAGCTGCGTGGTAAGAGAACCGCTGCTGACTTTGGCCAGCTTCGCGAGCGTTTCATCGCTCACCACCACGTCGCGAGGCGTGGCGGTGGCAAGTGAATCTGCATAGTGGTGGATCTTCACTGGAGTGTCCTGTTGTAGAGGCCAGAGGCGTGAAATCGAAGCGCCAGTTCCACACTCTGGAACCTGGTCCGATGTTTCTTCGTTCACCGTAGATCGAATGCTAATCCGGGGACCCGTGCATGAAAACCGGTGATATCCTCATTTCGCCTCTTGAGTTCCAACGGATGGGAATATGGCAATAGGAGAAGGAACCGCTTCACTGGATAAGGCGCTGGGCGTGCTGGACCTGATCGGCGCGGCGCCTCACGGCATGAGCAACGCGGAATTGCTGGACACAGCCGGCCTGCCCAAGACAACGCTGTATCGGATTCTCGCGACGCTGGTCGAGCGCGGGCTCGTGCGGCGCGATCAGGTCAGGCGGGTGTATCGGCTCGGGTTCCGCTATCTCGAACTCGTGCGCAACGCGTACCTGATGCCCGATCTCGTGGCCGCAGCAAGCGCCGAATTACGCTCGCTGCGGGACCTGACGGGCGAGACGTCGTATCTGGCCGTCCTCGATGGAGGTGCCGTGCTGTCGCTGGAACGTTGCGACGGTGCGCACTCGCAGCGCTCCGCTGCGGCGCTCGGCCAAAGCAAGCCGCTGCATTGCACCGGTCAGGGAAAAGCGATCCTGTCACGCTTGCCCAGGGACGAATGTGAGGCGCTCGTGAGAAGCATCACGCTCGACCCGTTGACTCCGCACACCATCACGGATCGCCGGCGCCTCCAGATTGAACTGGGCATTACCACGGCACGCGGTTACGCGATCGACGACGAGGAAATCGTGCTGGGCGTGCGCTGCGTGGCAGCGCCGATCGTCGATTCGGCGGGACTGGTGCGAGGCGCGCTGAGCGTCGCCGGGCCCGCGTATCGGCTGAGCCTTGCACGGCTTGAGCTGCTTGGCCCGGAACTCGCCGAAGCGGCGCGCCGGGTCGGCTCGCAACTCGCCGTGAGCAAACATCAGCCGGGCGCGGAAGAGGTCGAGCCCGTCAGTGAAGCCTGGGCATTCCATGGCGCTTTTCCCGTGTGGTCGCAGTCGTCGAGCTGTCTCTATTGGGCCGATACACTCGCGCCCGCGGTGCATTGCTTCGACGGCAAGACGGATCGGATCGTCGCCCGGCTCGATGCACCGATCACCGCCATGCAGCTCTACGGAGACGGAATCATCGTGGTGCATGGCGCCTCGCACTCCCGGCTGGGTGCGAACGGAGAACTCATGAAGATCGCCGACGTGTCGGCGTGGAACGACCCTGCGGTGAAAGCACTTTGCACGGCTCCGGACGGGGGATCCTGGGCCGCGTACTGGAACGAGGCTGCCAGGGACTGTCAGTTGGGCGTGATCGGCGAGGATGGCCGCTTCAGGTCGCATTGGCATTTCGGCGAGCGCATTGAAGCGATGACCTGGGCCAGCGACAGCGTGACCGCCTATGCAGTCGCGCCCGATTCGGGAACCGTGTTCGTGTTGCAGAAAGGCGCGTCGATCGTGCGGCGGCTGGCATCGATGCCCAAGGGGTCGGGACGCTTGTCGGGCATCGCCCTCGACCACGGCGGCGGACTCTGGACCACGCTGAAGGACGGCTGGAGCGTCGTGCGGTTCACCGGCGACGGCAGCGTCGACCGGCTCGTCAGCCTGCCCGTCGCCGCGCCGACGGGCCTCGCTTTTGTTGCTGAAGCAACCGGCCCCGCGCTGTATGTCACCAGCGACCGGCACTTGCAGTCACTGGAATCGCTCACCAGTGCACCGTGGTCGGGACGCCTTCTCAAAGTACGCCTCGGGCCTGACTCAGTCGGTGCACGCGACAGCGGCCACGACTGAAACGACGATTGGACGCCCATCCGACACACGGCGGTCACGTGGTTATCGCATGATGCGACTCGCCATCGATCCGGGACAATCCGCGCGACACGAGTAGTTTTTGCCGCGAAACATCCCGCCTCCTAAGCATTGGTAAGTTGTGCCGTAACCCACGTAATGGAGCGGGATCTTAGACTGCCTCCGGCTCGGGGGATCCATCCTGAGCGGAAAGCGCTCCCCCGACAGCGGAGTGCCTCGCCGGAAGCCTGTATGCCGCACGCAATCCAGCCACTGTCGACTGTGGCCTTGATCCTCTCGTCGGCGCTCGGCGACTCGCTGCTGATGATGACCGTTGCACGCAATCTCAGATTGAACGGGGTGTCGGTCACGGTGTTCGGCCGGCAAATCAATAACATGCGGAGCTGGTTTCCCGGCATGGAGATTGAACCCGAACTGAAACCGGACGACTGCGCGGAAAAACTCGCCCGCTTCGACACGGTGATCCAGCTTCACGCCAATAAACCGTTTGTGAACCTCGAGCGGCTGCATCCCAAAGTCATCGTCCTGGCCCATCTGTGCAGCGCCAATTCCACGGAGTCGATGGCCGAACGCCTGACCCGCTTCTGCCGCGACGAACTGCGCCTTACCCTCGTCGACAAAGGCAACGGCATCACGCCCCTGCCCGGCCTGACGCATCGCCAGCGGTCGCTGCGCGTCGCGATCCACCCCATGGCGAGCACGACCGACAAATGCTGGCTGGCGTCACGCTTCATCGGACTGGCGATCAAGCTACGGGACAGCGGCTTCGACCCGCAATTCGTCGTGGCGCCGGAGGAACGCGAGCACTGGACCCATATTGAACAATTCGGGCTCACGCTCGCCGATCTTGGACCGCTCGATCAGGTCGCCGGGTGGCTCTATGAGTCCGGCTGGTTCATCGGCAACGATTCGGGTGTGGGCCACCTTGCGTCGAGCCTCCAGATCCCCACGCTATCGCTCTTCATGCGCCGCGGCACCGCTCGCACGTGGCGTCCCGGCTGGGGCGTGGGCCAGGTGCTGATCGGCAGCGCGTATCTGCCGACCGGGTGGCTCAAGGAGCGTTACTGGAAATACATGCTGTCGGTGAACAGGGTGTCTGAGGCATTCGACCGGCTGCGCGCACTCACTGCCAACGCGTGAACGCATGACTAATCCCACCAGTCCCTCGTCGCTTCCGGTTGCCCCGTTCGGGCGGGTCGCGTTCGTCACGTCCAACGCGATCGGCGACACGCTGGTGTCGATGGTGATCGTGAGGAACCTGATCGATAACGGTATCGACGTCACCGTGTACGGTACCCCCGCGCATGCGCTTCAACACTGGTTCGCGGACGTCACTATCCATGCGCTGCCGCAGGACAACCTCGCCACTGCGTTCGCTCAGTACGACACGGTCTTCCAGATGCAATGGAACCAGCCGCTGCGCGATCTCGTCGATGTCCATCCCCGCGTGGTCACATTGCATGACGTCGAATTCGGCGACCGTCCGGGCTGCATGGCGCAGCGCTTCGCTGACTTCTGCCGTGACGATCTGGCGTTGAGTGCACCGGTTCTGGATAACGGGATCACAGCGCCTGCGAGCCTCGTGCATCGCAGGAACACCAAGCGCGTGATGATTCATCCCGAGGCCAGCACCGAGGACAAGCGCTGGTTCTCGCACCGCTTCGTGAGGCTCGCCCAGCGCTTGCGCAAGCGCGGTTATGACGTGCAGTTCGTGATCGCGCCGCATGAGCGGGAACGCTGGCGCGATCTCGCGACGCTGGATATTCCGGCGCCCCATTTTGCGAACCTGCACGAGCTTGCCTGCTGCGTGTACGAGTCGGGCTGGTTTATCGGTAACGACTCGGGCATCGGCCATCTCGCGTCGAATCTCGGGATTCCAAGCCTTAGCCTGTTTCGGCGTCGCCGGGTGGCCGAGCGCTGGCGGCCCGCATGGGGCGTGGTCGATGTGGTGTTGCCGTGGCAGTGGGTGCCGACCGCGTATCTGAAAGAGAAACTATGGCGGCAAACGCTGACGTGCAACCGTGTGCTTGCGGCATTCGCGCGACTGACCCGGCAGGCAGCACGCACGTACGGTTAGACGGAGTGGAAGGGAATGGTTAAAGGGGATTGACTACGCAGCGGCTAAGCGTAGCTGTTCACCGCAGAGACTTGCTTCCACGACGGTTCCAGCGGCATGACATCGAGTTCGTCGTAATCCATGGGAGCGGCACTCATCCCGGACGGGGTGAAGACATAACCGCGCCCGCGAATGGTCTGGATCAGGCGCGGCATCGACGGGTCAGCTTCGACAATTCGGCGCAACCGGCAGACCAGTACGTCCAGCGAACGGTCGCAATGCCCTTCGCCGGCGCCGCGCAATTTGTCGGCGATGATGCGTCGGGACAGCACCTCGAGCGGATGTTCAGCGAAGAGGCGCAGCAACGCGAACGTGCTCGAATGGAGGGCAACGGGTACGCCGTGGCGGGTCAGCATGCGGGCCCGGACATCGAGGACAAAATCACCGATGTCACACCGTCCCTGAGCATTGGCCGGCGTCTTGGATTTGTGTGGTGCGCGGCGCAGCACGTTCTCGACCCGCGACAGCAGTTCGCGTGGATTGCAAGGCATCCTGACGTAATCATCGGCGCCCAGTTCGAGGCATACGATCAGTTCCACCGAGTCGAGCGTGTCACCGATCACGATCACTGGCGTGTCATGGCCGGCCTGTTGGAGCGCCCGCAGGACGGCCGACGCTCTCATGTCGGGCAGGCCGTCGCGCAACACGATGAGCGCCGGGACGTCGTGCTCCATGCGTCCGAGCAACGCGTTGCCGCTGCTGAGCGTATGGACATCCATGTAGCGGCTTTCCAGGACATCGCGAAGATTCCCGTGGATGGCCGGATTGGCTTCGACAAAAAAGATGCGTGTTCTCATCTGGGGTTCCTAAGCGGTGGGCATTGGATTTTGGGGTCGTTGGAGGGAATGGGCGGGGGCGGGGGTGGGGTGCCGGGTTCCTGGGTTAGCGGTCGGGGTCAATGCCGGGCTGGTGCTTTCAGCGTT
>Ga0302226_10000562_pt1 | contig 30430 bp, 26 predicted proteins | sample II_Palsa_E3_3_FD_193524 | JGI IMG/M metagenome (GOLD analysis project Ga0302226, IMG submission 193524) | Peat permafrost microbial communities from Stordalen Mire near Abisko, Sweden - II_Palsa_E3_3 | ecosystem: Environmental > Terrestrial > Soil > Palsa > Peat permafrost | place: Sweden...
GGCTCAGCACCTGGAGCGGCTCCACATCCAGGTCGGGCCGCTGCGCGCGCCACGCGGCGACCAGCCCGTCTACCTCATCCCGCAGCCCGTCGTCCCGGGGTGGCCCGTCGCTCGGGTGCGGGGCGTCCCGGTCCGCGGCGGGCGCCGCAATGCCGGGCTGGGAGCCGTCGTCCATCGCTCTAGCATATCTCTTGACGTCAAGATGCCTGCTCTAGTAGACAGGGTTAAAGTATCTCGATGTCGAGAGAGGGAGTGACCGATGTGGGATCCGGGCCAGTACCGGCGCTTCGCCGACGAACGGGCGCGGCCCTTCTTCGACCTGGTGGCCAGGATCGGAACGGACGCGCCGCGTTCCGTGGTCGATCTCGGCTGCGGGCCCGGTGACCTGACCGTCGATCTCGCGCGCCGCTGGCCCGGCGCGGCCATCCTCGGCATCGACAGTTCCGCGGAGATGATCGCAGCCGCGCGCCGGGGGGAGAGGCGACCGGGCGTTTCCTTTACGGTGGCCGACCTGCGTGACTGGCAGCCGGACGCCGCGGTCGACGTGCTGCTCTGCAACGCCGTGCTCCAGTGGGTGCCCGGCCACCTCGGCCTGCTGCCCCGCTGGGTGTCCTGGCTGTCCGGTGGCGGGTGGCTGGCCTTCCAGCTGCCCGGAAACTTCGATCAGCCTCCGCATGCGGTGCTCCGGGAGATGGCCGCCTCCCCGGGCTGGCGCCCGCTGATCGGGGAGGCCGAATTGACCCGCCAGGCGGGCGATCTGACCGGTTACCTCGACGTGCTGGCCGGGGCCGGCTGTCAGGTCGACGCCTGGGAAACGACCTACCTGCATATCCTGCACGGGGAGGATCCGGTGGTCGAGTGGGTCAAAGGCACGGCGCTGCGGCCGGTCCTCGCGGTCCTGGACGACGCGGAGACCGCGGAGTTCCTGGCTGAGTACCGGGACCGGATGCGGCGGGCGTATCCGCCGCGTTCGTTCGGGACGGTCCTGCCCTTCCGCCGGGTGTTCGTGGTGGCGCACGGCCCGGGCTGACCCGCGGGCGCAGGCGGCCCGCCGCTGGCCGTCCGCTCCCGGCCGGCTGACCGTCCAGCCCAAACGGGCCGGCCACTGACCGTGCCCTCCGCATTGGCTGACCGTACACTGGCCGGGGAACGCCGCCGTCGGCATGTTGACCTGCTTAGTCTACTTTCCAAATTGATTTAGTAGATAATGGTGGCATGATCATGCTCGTGTACCGAGGCAGCCATCACCATCAGCGTCTCCACGTGGACCTCCGTCGTCAGGCGAGTGCTCTCTGTCCGGCCCGTTCCGCCCAGGGATGCACCGAAGGCCGGCCACGGCCGGTCATCACGACGCGAGGAGAGACGCACCATGACCACGATCGTTCCCGCCGCGCTCAGCCCGCGGCAGCTCGCTGAGCAAGTACGCCTGGTGGCGGCCACGCCCCGGGACTGGATGTCGCGGGTCCGGCTGAGCCCGGACGAGCGCTGGTACGAGCGGATGCACGCCGACGAGCGGTACGAGGTCTGGCTGATCAGCTGGCTGCCCGGGCAGGGCACCGGATTCCACGACCACGGTGGCTCGGCCGGGGCCTTCGGCGTCGTCTGGGGCACACTGGAAGAGCATCAGGCCGGCACGGCCGGCACGGCCAGGGGGCCGTCGGTGACGGTCTCGTCTGTTATCGCGGGCCGGGTGCGCTCCTTCGGCCCGGCGTACATTCACGACGTGCGCAACACCTCCGAGGCCGTCGCGGTCAGCGTGCACGCCTACTCACCGCCGCTGACCGAGATGACGCGCTATGACCTCAGCGAGAACGGCCTCATCGTGCTGGACACGGAAGCCGCGGACCAGTGGTGACTGGCCCAGTCGTGACCGGCCCAGTCGTGACGGGACAGGATACGACCGGGCCGGAGGCGACCGGTCCGGCGGGTGCGCGCCGTGGCCCGGACGGTACGGCGGAGGGCAGTGGCCCGCGCGTGACCGGCCGGCCGCCGGGGGCCCACACGATCGATGAGGTCCTCACGGCCGCGCGGGCCCGCCTGCGCCGGCTGACTCCGGAGGAGGCGTTTGCGGAGTTCTCCCGCGGCGCCGTTCTCGTCGATATCCGGCCGCAGGCCCAGCGGGCCCGTGAGGGCGGCATACCCGGTGCGGTGATCGTGGAGCGCAACGTGCTGGAGTGGCGTTTCGACCCGGCCAGCGAGGCCCGGCTGCCCTGGGTGCGCGGATACGACCAGCGGGTCATCGTGTTCTGCTCCGAGGGCTACACCTCCAGCCTGGCCGCCGCTGCGCTGCAGGATCTCGGCCTGGCCGGCGCCACCGACATCACCGGCGGCTTCCTCGCCTGGGCCGCAGACGGCCTGCCCGCCTGCCCGCCGGAGTCAGCGGGCCCCGCCGGGCGCGCCTGCTGATCGCGGTCACCAGCTGGCGGGCCGTCGGCTCGCGGGCGGCCCAGATCACCAGCTGGCGGGCCGTCGGCTCGCGGGCGGCCCGCGAGGGTGGCTAGCTACCGCTGGCTGTCCGGGCCGTCCGGCTCGCACTGCCGGGCGATGATCTCCGGCGGGATACGTGGTGCGGGATCGAGCTGCGACAGCCCGTTCCAGGCCAGGTTGACGAGATGTGCCGCCACGTCCTCCAGTGGCGGCTTGCGTGCGTCCAGCCACCACTGGCCGGTGAAGGCGACCATGCCGACCAGCATCTGGGCGTACATCGGGGCGAGCTTCGGGTCCTGGTCGCGAACGGTCAGGTAGTCGCCGACGATGTACTCGACCTGGCCGGCGATGTCGGACAGCAGCGTGCCGTACGTGCCGGTCCCCGATCCGGGCGGAGAGTCCCGGATCAGAATGCGGAACCCGTCCGCGTTGTCCTCGATGTACTTCAGCAGCCTCACCGCGGCGCCCTGGAACTTCGGGATCGTGTCCTTGCCGTCCAGCAGCGTCGTGGCCATGGTCAGCAGCCGCTCGACCTCGCGGTCTACGACTACCGCGTACAGGCCTTCCTTGCCGCCGAAGTGCTCGTACACCACGGGTTTGGACACGCTTGCCTTGGCGGCTATCTCCTCGATCGAGGTTCCCTCGAAACCGCGTTCGGCGAACAGCTGCCGGCCGATATCGAGCAGCTGCTCCCGCCGTTCTTTCCCGGTCATCCTTCTGCGGCTGGATCTGAGGGGCGGATCGTGGTTCACCAAGCCATCATCGCGTTCAGGCCGCCGTCCCGTCACTAACCTGCGGCGGCCGTGATGCGATTGAAGCAGGCTTGCGGCGGGTCATCGAGCCGAGTTTCCTGGTCGCGGTGACGGGGCGCTTAGCCTCCAGCCGCTCCGCGTCCGGCCACCGGACGTCGTAGGCCCAGCCAAGCTTCTCCAGCGCCCAGATCACCCGGGCGCTGGAGTCCAGCTGCCCCTTGAGCACGCCGTGCCGCGCGCACGTCGGGTCCGCGTGGTGCAGGTTGTGCCACGACTCGCCGAACGACGCGATCGCCAGCCAGGCCACGTTCCGGGACTTGTCCCGCACCTCGAACTCCTCGCTGCCGAAGGTATGGCAGATCGAGTTGATCGACCAGGTCACGTGGTGCAGCAGCGCGATGCGGACCAGGCTGGCCCAGAAGAACGCGGTGAGCGCCCCGTACCAGGACATCGACCACAGGCCGCCGATGAGCGCGGGCGCCAGCAGCGACGCGAAGACGAGCACCGGGAACAGCTGGTGCACCCGGCGGATCCGAGCGTCGGCGAGCAGGTCCGGGATGAACTTTTCCTGGGACGTCTTGTTCGGGTCGAACAGCCAGCCCACGTGGGCGAAGGCGAGCCCCTTGGACAGAGCCTTCAGGTCGTCGCCGTAACGCCACGGCGAGTGCGGGTCGCCCTCCTTATCGCTGTACTTGTGGTGCCGGCGATGGTCGGCCACCCAGTTGAAGACCGGCCCCTCGATGGCCAGCGTCCCGGCGACCGCGAGAGCGACCCGCAGCCCGGTCTTGGCCTTGAACGAACCGTGCGTGAAGTAGCGGTGGAAGCCTACGGTGATGCCGAGTCCGGAGACCCAGTAGAAGACAAGGGCAATGACCACGTCGTGCCAGCCAAGGAAACCCCAGGCCCAGGCGACCGGGATGGCCGCGACCAGCGCCAGCATCGGCACGACGACGAAGATGCCGACCAGCGCCCGCTGTCCGCGGGTGGCCCCGTCCTCGTCCAGGTCGGGGCGCACGGTGCGGACGCGCGGCTCCGTGGCCAGTGCAGATTTCATATCCGGGCCGGCGGTCGTGGGTGGACACGTGGACGTCGGCCGGGCCTGGCCGGGGGCCTTGGCCCGTTCGGCGGAAGTAGTCATCGTGCTCCTCGCTGGGGGTCGGCTCCGGAAAGACGCGAAGGCGTGGGGGTTCTTGACGCTTACGTAACCGTAACCTACGAGGCCGTAAGTTAGGCAAGGGCATGGGCGGAACTATTTGAGTTTGTTTCGATTGGGCCGCGCGTTGGCTACGATCCGGCCTCGGCGCGGCCAGCGTAATTCAGCCGTGAAATGGGCGTACCGTCGCTCGCCAGCGGCCATCTGAAGCGCCCTGCCCGGCCGGGCCCCGGTCATGCCTGAACCGGGCCATCTGCTGATAACCCACAACCCAACGGCGGGCCGGCGCAGGTACTGCCCGAGGTGGGGCTGGCCGCAGGTAACGCCAGAGGCGGGTAGCCGCGTGCCCATGCCAGCGGCGTGACACGCCGATCGGGCTCATCTCAGCGGGCGGCAACTCGCCGATCGGCCCAGGGGTGCGCGCCCCCGTAACAGGCGGCAACTCGCCGACCGGCCCAGCGGTGCGCGCCCCCGTAACAGGCGGCAACTCGCCGACCGGCCCAGCGGTGCGCGCCCCCGTAACAGGCGGCAACTCACCGATCGGCCCAGCGGTGCGCGCCCCGGTAAAGTGTTGCCGGGGCCGATCCCGGATCGTCTAGCCTGGCAGGACAGCGGACTTTGGATCCGTCAACGAAGGTTCGAATCCTTCTCCGGGAGCTGCGGAAATGCCTTCGAACAGGCTATCCGGATGAGGATGCGGCTGAGGTGATGCCGGTGACCCATCCCTCGATCCTGCGGTACAGGTCACCACTCTTGAGAACGTCGATGCGCAGGCAGCCGTAGTACTCCGCGCCCACCTTCTTGCGCAAGGTCTTCGGATTGTGCCGTTTCAGGGTCGGGGTGCGGAATTGATCCGGACTCGCGCCCGTTGTGCGCAGCCAGAATCGCTGGGCGGCTTCGATGTCCGCGTTCTCGTGAATGTGAACCCGGAAGACGAACTGGCTGGGCACGCACCCGGCGGTGGCGGCAAACCGCAGGAAGAGAAGAATAAGTGCTGGATCACTGTTGACGAAGACCACGCACTCGTGGCGCCGGTACGGCTTGCTCTTGGTGCCCTCCCACCAGTAGGCGATCGCGCCGATGAGCAGGACCTCCCGGTCGGTGATCTCGCCGATCTGCGCCGCTGCGGCATTGCGGGTCGCCGCACGGGCGGCGGCACGGGCGGGGCGCTCAACCGCCCAGTATTTCCGGGTCCCTTCCACCGAGCGGTTGCGGCATTCCTCGTAGCTCAGCCGGGCGGGGGTGGGCAGGTCTCTGACCCAGAGCGATACCGAGCTCTTCGACACGCCGAGCCGGGCCGCTATCTCGTCGTAGTCTCGCCCTTCTTCCCGCAGGGCCCTCGCCCGGGCCCGTACCTCGTCCTTGGCATTGGGCCGCCGGGTCCAGGCGGGGGGTGGCTCGCCGCGGAGGGCATCGCCGAGGGTCTGATCGCTGGCGATGCCGAGAATGGCCTTGATCTCGCGGCGTGATTTCCCGGCCCGGCGCAGCCCAATAGCCTGGGTGCGCAGAGTCGCGTATTTATTAGAATTCATATTTGAATGGTACGGCTGGGGTGTGACATTATACGAACGTAAGCGCAGCCCCGCCGTCTCGGGGAATCCGGCTCATCTGGGGCATGAATGCCGCCTGTGGTCTGGTTGTCCCGCTATGGACCGGTACCTCGTGGGGCCGGATTCCCGGTGGCGGCGGCCGGCCCCTGCAGAGGCGGGCCGGGAGCCCTCCAGTGGGCCGCCAGGCCTGCGGGACTACCCTCGAACGTCGCGGTGCCGGCCGGATCGACGGGCGGCCCGGCTCGTACTCGCGGTGCGGCCCGAGCGGCCGCCGCATCCGCTTTGACCAGGAAGAGCCTTGGGGCGGATACCCGCACGGCAAGTGGGCAGTCCACCCCACGGACCACCCCGCGGACCACCCCGCGGGCTCCTGCCGTGGTCGGCCCAGCCCCTCTGATATCGTTAGTTGAGGTTAAGCAAGTTATATCCAGCATCTCAATTTGTTGGGGGCTCGTTCATCTATGGCGGTCAATTCCGGCGTAGCCAACACGGGTCCGGCGGCTCACGCCAAGCCCGGCGGCCGGCAGCCTGGTCTGCACTACAAGTGGATCGCGCTGTCGAACACCACGCTCGGCGTGCTGATGGCCACGATCAACCAGTCAATCGTGCTGATCGCGCTGCCGGACATCTTCCGTGGCATCGGGGTCAACCCGCTCGCCGCAGGTAACACCAGCTACCTGCTGTGGATGTTCATGGGTTTCCTGGTGGTATCCGCCGTACTGGTGGTGTCCTTCGGCCGGCTGGGCGACATGTTCGGCCGTGTCCGCATGTACAACATCGGCTTTGCGGTATTCACGGTGGCGTCCATCTTCCTGGCCGTGACCTGGATGAAAGGCACCGACGCGGCGCTGTGGCTCATCATCTGGCGGATCGTGCAGGGCATCGGCGGCGCTTTCTTGTTCGCCAATTCGACCGCGATCCTGACCGATGCATTTCCCGCTAACCAGCGCGGTACCGCCCTGGGTATGAACGCGATCGCCGCGATCTCCGGTTCCTTCCTCGGCCTGCTGCTCGGCGGCGTGCTGGCCCCCATCAACTGGCACTTCGTCTTCCTCGTCTCGGTCCCGTTCGGGCTCTTCGGCACCTTCTGGGCCTACTTCATGCTGCACGACCTGAGCGAGCGGCACCACGCGCGGATGGACTGGTGGGGCAACGTCCTGTTCGCGGTCGGCCTGGTCGCGATCCTGGTCGGCATCACCTACGGCCTGGAGCCGTACGGCGGCCACGCGATGGGCTGGACGAGCCCGTTCGTGCTGTCCATGATCTTCGGCGGGCTGGCCGCGCTTATCGTCTTCGGGGTCGTCGAGACCAAGGTCGCGGAGCCGATGTTCCGGCTGTCCTTGTTCCGGATCCGGGCGTTCGCGGCCGGCAACCTCGCCAACCTGATGATCGCGCTCGGCCGGGGCGGGATGCAGTTCACCCTCATCATCTGGCTGCAGGGCATCTGGCTGCCACTGCACGGTTACAGCTTCTCGCAGACCCCGCTGTGGGCCGGCATCTATTTGATCCCGCTGACCATCGGGTTCCTGGTGTCCGCGCCGCTGTCCGGCTTCCTGTCTGACCGGTTCGGCGCCCGGGCGTTCACCGTGGGGGGCGCGCTGCTCACCGCGGTCAGCTTCGTGCTGCTGATGCTCATGCCGGTGAACTTCAGCTACGCACTGTTCGCGCTGATCCTCGTGCTCAACGGGTTCGGCTCCGGCTTGTTCGCCTCGCCGAACCGGGCCGAGATCATGAACTCTGTCCCGGCCAACCAGCGTGGTGCGGCCGGCGGCACCATCGCGACGTTCCAGAATGCCGCCTTCGTGCTGTCGATTGGCATCTTCTTCTCGCTGATCGTGGCCGGACTGTCGAGCACGCTGCCATCGGCCCTGTCCGGTGGCCTCGTCTCCCAGGGCATTCCCGCCAGTGCCGCGCACACGATCGGGCACCTGCCACCCATCGGCGTCCTGTTCGCGGCCTTCCTCGGCTACAACCCGATGAAGCAGCTGCTCGGCCCGCTGCTCAGCCATCTGCCGGCGTCGCACGCCGCATATCTGACCGGCCGGCAATTCTTCCCGAACGTCATCACCCACCCGTTCCACAGCGGAATTGGGATCGCTTTCTGGTTCGCGATCGCCGCCAACGTGATCGCGGCCATCGCGTCGCTGCTGACCGGCCCGATCCGGCGGCGTGCCGCCGCGGAGCCGGTCGGAGAGGAACTCGCCGGTATCGCGGGTGAAGGCTCGTGGGAACCCAGCGAGCTGGTGCTGCCCGCCGCTGACGGGGCGGACTCCACCCGGGCCGTCCGGCTGGCCGCCGCGCCACCGCGGCAAGCAGCGCCCGCCGCCGTGCCCGTCCGGAACGGCGTGGCCGGCGCGTCCGGCGTGAACGGCGGCCCGCACGAGCCCGGACTGACCGGGGCCGTAAGGGACGCGGCCGCCCAACCCGTGGCGGGCGCGGTCATCACGGTGACGACGGCCGGAGGGCGGCAGCTCACCTGCGCCCTGACCTCACCCGAAGGCCGGTACCGGATCAGCGGACTGCCCGCGGAGGCGCTTACGGTAACCGTCACCGCGCGCGGCCATGACCCGGCTGCGGCGGCCCTGCTGATGCAGGCGGGGGCCGCGACCGAACGGAACTTCGTGCTGGCGGGCAGCGGCGGGCTTAGCGGCACGGTGCGCTCGGCCGGGAGTGACGGCGCGCCGCTGGCGGGGGCCAAAGTCGTCATCAGCGATCTGGCCGGCCACGTGGTGGCCAGTGCGGTGACCGGCGGAACCGGTGAGTTCAGCGTCGATGGCGCGCCGTCGGGTACCTACTCGCTCACCGCGACGGCCGCTGGTCACCTGCCGGCCAGCCGGGAGGTCGAGCTGAACGGGCACCCGGAGACGGCGCAGCTGGCTCTTCCGCTGGCTCGTGAGGCGCACGGCTTGGTACGGGCGCCGGGCGGCGAGCCCGTGCCCGGCATCCTGGTCACCGCAGCCAACGCGGCGGGGGAGATCGCCGCGAGCGCGATCACCGACGCGGACGGCTGGTACCGGCTGACGGGCCTCGGTGAGGGGGAGCATGTCCTCGTCGCGGGCGGTCATGAGCCGGTCCGCACCAGGGTGGATGTAATCAGCGGCGAGACGGTGTCCGTCACGGTCCGGGTCGGGGCCAGCCCGGCGCTGGCCACGCAGTCCCCAGCCCAGCCCGCCCCGGAGGATGCCCAGCCCTGGCGGGGATCCGGCGCTGCGAGCGGCCCGGCGGAAGCGCCCGGTACCGGACCGGCGGATGGCCAGGCCAGCTGGGCTGATCTCGACGGTATGACATCGCAACTCGGGATGGGGCGCAGCGGGGAATGAGTCCAGTGGGTCAGTTTGATCAGGTTCCGGTGAACGGCCGCGTGCGGGCCGCTGATGGCGCCCCGATTCCGGGTGCGGCCGTCACCCTGGCGGATCTGTCCGGGCGGCAGGTGGCCGTGGCGCAGACCGATAACGCGGGTCAGTACCGCCTCGCCGCGCCCGCCGCGGGCTCCTATCTGGTCATCGTGTCCGCTGCCGGGCACCAGCCGGCGGCCAGCATACTGACCGCCGGGGACGCGGGTGCCCTGCACGACATCGTGCTGCGGGGCGGGAGCGGCCTGGCCGGGACGGTACGGACCAGCTCGGGCCAGCCTGTCAGCGGGGCCACGGTGACTGTGGCGGACAGCCGCGGGGAAATCGCCGGCGCGGCGACCACGGGACTAGACGGCTCCTTCAGCCTCACCCGCCTCGCCGAGGGGCAGTACACGCTCGTCGTGGCGGCCGCGGCGCATGCTCCCGTTGCGGTTCAGGTCGCGGTGGAAGAGGGCGAACTGGGCCGCCACGACGTGACGCTTCCGGCGTCCGGCCGGGTGGCCGGCGCGGTGCTCACCGCCGACGGCGACCGTCCTTTCCCCGGCGCCCAGCTCAGCCTGGTGAGCGAGGCGGGGGCCGAGGTCGCGGCTTCCGTCGCGGACGACGAGGGGCGTTTCGTCTTCGCCGACGTGCCGTCAGGCTGGTACACGCTTGTGACCAGCGGTTACCAGCCCGGTGTTACCGTGCTGGCCGCGGGCGGCGGCGGCCCGCGCCAGGCCGACATCATGCTCACCCGGCCGGAGTAGCCGGCCCCGAGCTGGCCAAACCAAATCGGGCTGACTTGCTGCGGCGAACCGGCGGGCGATGGCGACCTGGCGGTATCCTCCCAGTGAGGGGCACGTAAACAGGTACGTCAAGGCCCCGCATGTAGGCAGCGATCTGAGGAGCCCTGCGCTGTGAGCCCCAGCCGCCCAGCCGCCGTCGTCATCCTCGCCGCGGGTGAGGGTACGCGCATGAAGTCCGCGGTCCCCAAGGTGCTGCATCCGCTGTGCGGCCGCAGCATGCTGGGCCACGCGCTGGCCGCCACGCGCGAACTCAGCCCGCAGCGCCTGGTGGTCGTGGTCGGCCACCGCCGGGACGAGGTGACCGCGCACATCGCCGCCGCGGCGCCGGAGGCCGAAGTCGTGGTCCAGGACCGGCAGGGCGGCACGGGTCATGCCGTGCGGACCGTGATCGAGGCCATCGGCCCCATCGAGGGCCAGGTCATCGTCACCTACGGCGACATGCCGCTGCTCCGCGGCAGCACCCTGGACGAGCTGGCCCGCGAGCATGAGCGCGCGCGCAACATGGTGACCGTGCTGACCGCGGAGGTCGATGACCCCGGCGGGTACGGTCGCATCGTCCGCGACGCCTCCGGTGCGATCAGCGAGATCGTCGAGGAGACGGACGCCACCGTCGGGCAGCGGCGGATCCTCGAGATCAACTCCGGCTGTTACGCCTTCGACGGTGCGCTGCTGGCTGACGCGATCAAGCGCATTGCCGCGGGAAATGTCCTGGGTCAGGAGTACCTCACCGACGTGGTGGCGATCCTGCGGGGCGACGGCCACCGGGTCGGCACGCTGCTGGCTGCGGACCCTTCGGAGGTTCAGGGCGTGAACGACCGGGTGCAGCTGGCCGTGGCCCGGCGGCTGTACAACGACCGGCTGCTGGAGTACTGGATGCGGGCCGGGGTGACGATCGCGGATCCCGCCACCACCTGGTTTGACGTTGGCGTGACCCTCGAGCCGGACGCCGAGATCGGGCCGTCCACCCAGCTGGAGGGACGCACCGTGATCGCTGCCGGGGCGCGGGTCGGGCCGGGCTGCGTACTGCGCGACACTGCGGTCGGTCCCGGCGCGACGGTGATCAACGCCGTCTGCGACTCGGCCGAGATCGGGGCCCGGGCCAGCGTCGGTCCCTTCACCTACCTGCGCCCCGGGACCAGGCTGGGGCCCGGCACCCGGGCGGGCAGCTACGTCGAGATGAAGAACGCGGTCGTCGGCGAGGACAGCAAGGTGCCGCACCTCACCTACGTGGGGGACGCCGATATCGGCGTCGGCTCCAACATCGGGGCGGCCACCGTCTTCGCGAACTACGACGGGGTGGCCAAGCACCACACCACCGTGGGCGATCACGTCCGGATCGGAAGTGACACCATGCTGGTCGCCCCGGTCGAAGTCGGTGACGGTGCCTACACTGCGGCAGGCTCCGTCATCACCGAGAACGTTCCGCCGGGCGCGCTGGCCATCGGGCGAGCCAGCCAGCACACCGTGCCCGGCTGGGTGAGGCGCCGCCGGCCGGGCACGCCGTCCGCGGCGGCCGCCGAGGCGGCTCACGACGCGGAGGCTGCTCAAGGTAAAGAAGGACCCAGTGAGGGAGTGACCCAGTGAGCGGCATCATGGCCACCAGCGAGAAGAAGATGATCCTCGTCTCCGGCCGGGCATTTCCTGAGCTGGCCGAAGAGGTAGCCTCCTGCCTCGGCATCGAGCCCACCCCGACGAAGCTCTTCGACTTCGCCAACGGCGAGATATTCGTCCGTTTCCTCGACTCCGTGCGCGGCTGTGACGTCTTCGTCCTGCAGAGCCACACGGCGCCGATCAATGAGTGGATCATGGAGCACCTGATCATGGTCGACGCGCTCAAACGTGCGTCGGCCAAGCGGATCACCGTGGTGGCCCCGTTCTTCGGCTACGCTCGCCAGGACAAGAAGAGCCGCGGCCGGGAGCCGATCTCGGCCCGGCTTATGGCGGACCTGTTCGCCACGGCCGGTGCGCACCGGCTGATGGCGGTCGACCTGCACACGGCGCAGATCCAGGGATTCTTCGACGGGCCGGTCGACCATCTGTTCGCACTGCCGATCCTCGCCGGCTACATCGAGGACAAGCTGGATCTGAGCCAGGCCACCGTGGTGGCGCCGGACGCCGGCCGGGTGCGGATGTGTGAGCGCTGGACGGACCGGCTCGGCTGCCCGCTGGCGATCATCCACAAGCGCCGGGACCCGGACGTGGCCAACCAGGTCAGGATGTTCGAGGTGGTCGGCCAGGTCGCGGGCCGCACCTGCATTCTGGTGGACGACATGATCGACACCGGCGCGACGATCACGAAGGCGGCCGAAGCGCTGTTCGAGCAGGGTGCCGCCCAGGTCATCGTGATGGCCACGCACGGTGTGCTGTCCGGTCCCGCCGTCGACACGCTGAAGAACTCCCGGATCAGCGAGGTCGTGATCACCAATACGCTGCCCGTTCTGCCGGAACGGCAGTTCGACAAGCTCACCGTGCTGTCGATCGCGCCACTGATCGCCCGCGCGATCAACGAGGTGTTCAGTGACGGCTCGGTAACCAGCCTGTTCGACGGCCAGAGCTGAGCCTGCTCCCGGGCCGCCGGTGCCGCCGGCCCGCCTGAAGGCCTGACGGCTGACCGTCGTCCTGCCCCCGGTGACGCCGCCAGGACGACGGTCGCGCCGCAGCCCCCTGTCCTGCGGCTGCACCGTAACGGCCGGTGCCGTTCGGCCGCTACGGTGCAGCCTTCACACCCGGCACAGAGGCTGTGCCGCCCCCCGCCCCACCTGCGCTGCGGCCGCACTGGCCGCGCCCCATCCGCCTGGCGGCCGCCGCTTTCCGGCGATGGCCACCAGTCCCTGCGCTGCGCGGCCCACTCGCGCGGTACCCCGTCTGACGCGAGCGGGCCGGCGTCCCTTGTGAGAGGCCCCAAGGGACGTTCCCGAGGGCGCTTCCCGCTGTGATCCCGCCGGCCTGGAGGCCGGGTGAAGACGCCGGGAGGGCGGCCCTGTTCTGTGCTGTTCTGTCTTGTCCGGTGACCCGGCCACCGCGAACCGCGCCCCTGCAGCGGTTCCCGGTGACCGGGCCGGCCGGCCCCGCCCTTGGGCCGCTTGTCCTGCTACGGCCCGTCATGGGGGATTGGTTATCATCGTGCCGGTTAGGTATTGCATGTGAGTTGAGTGGCGATTACGTCCCTAACGGTGCTGGCTGCGCGGTGCCCGCGGGGTGCCGCGGTCTGCTGGCGGCGGGGTGACGCTGGATGCCCTCATGGTCGCCGCGCTGATTTACGTACCGATTGATCCGTGATTAAGCGGGCTCTTTTGTCCAGCTCGGGGATGCGATCTGGGTCCCGCGGTGCTGACGGGGCGTGGAGGCTTGCGCGGTGCCGGGCGGCTGACGTCACTGACCCTGGAGGCAGCTGAGATCGTTGAACCCCCGCGGATCAGGATAATTCGGTTCCGCATACTCGGGCCGCTCGAGGTTCAGGCCCCAGAAGGCTGGGCCCCGATCAAGGCGGCATCGCGTGCAACCGCGGCAGCCTCGCGATTCCCGATCTGTGCAGGCTGCTCACCGATCAGCCGCTGAAGGGAAAGCTATAGCTGCTGCTGGACCTTCGTCTCCCGGTGCTTACGCGATCCAGCCTCTACGCTCGTCGCCCAAACCTCCCTGGGCCCGGCCGCTCCGGTCGTTCGCCTCTGGTCGGCTGACCGCCATCGGCAAATACGGCGGCGCAATCCGACGGCCCGGCCGCCCAAGCGATGGTTTCAGCCGAAAAATGTGCTGGTCCGCAGCTTTTCTCTGTTTCGAGGTCACGTTTGATCCTCGAGTTGCCACCTTATTAACAGAATCGCCTAGCGCAATCCAGTTGCTGGTGAGCGCGTGAGATGGAGGAATCGGTATGGAGGCCCTGCTCGTCAGGCCCAATTCCAGAGTAACTCCAGCTGCCCCAGGCGCGGAAATAGCGCCAGCCGGAACGCTGCGCGAGCAGAATCCGGGATCGGCCGGGTGTACGGGTGCCCTCGATTTCGTGGGCGGTTACACCCAGGAGTTCCCTGGCTTGGTGTGGTCTCCAACAGGGCGGAAACACCCGTGGAAAGCCTGCCAGATCGGCAGGGGCCGCTGTCGGCTGCCGCGGCGACGGAACTGCGCGACGAGGCGCGTACCGTGCTGGCCGCACTGGCCAGCCTGCCGCCGAAGCAGCGCGAGGTGATGGCGTGGCACATCGATGGATTCGGCTCGGCCGAGATCGCAGCGACGCTGCACATAGATCCGGCCGCGGTCAGGCAGAACCTCATCAAGGCCCGGAGAAGCCTCAAGAAAAAGCTTGGTATCTCCGGAGCGCCGCAATGAGCCGCCCTACGGGAGACGACCTGGCGTGGCACGACGATGACGAACTTGACGCATTTCTCATGGCCGCCAAGGTGGGGGGCCTCAAAGCGCTGAACGACGTCTTGGACGTGGCCGCCGGAATCGCGACGATATCGCGTCCGCCGCCGTCCGCCGCGGAAAAAGCGGATTAGTACCCGCGTCTCATTTCGGCAACCACGATTTACCTACCCGCTCGGGCAATCCAAAAAAATGGAAGGACTCCGCCATGCCTAAAATCACCCGTCCCCGCATCATGGTCGCTGCCAGCTTCCTCGGCCTCGCCACTGCTCTGGGCGGCACTGCGGCCGCCGCGTCCGCGACCGCCGGGCAGCCCGGCATGCAGAACCAGAGCATTCACTCGCTGGCCGGGATGGTCGATGAGGCCACTCCGGCGATGCAGCAGGATGCCGCTCCGGCGATGCAGCAGGACGCACGTCCCGCTATGCAGCAAGCTTGATCAGCAAGGGTAATTTCGCGCCCTACCGCGCGGCCGCGAAAGCGGAGTACCCATGGGCCGCACCCGTTAGGTAATCGCTGTGGGCAGGGCAGACATAGTGCTGCCCTGCCCACAATGGCGGCGTTCGCGGCGATGGATGCCGCCCAGGACCGCCATGCTGATTTACGTACCGATTCATCCGTGATTAAGTGGCTCTGTCGTCCGGCTCCGGGATGCGATCTGGATCCCGCAGTTGGTGGGGTGCGGGAGCTCTTCGCGGTGCCGGGTGGTTGTCGTCGCTGAACCCGGAGGCAGATGAGATCGTGAACCCCGGTAGATCAGGGTTATGCGGTTCCGCATACTGGGACCACTTGAGGTTCACACCGCGGATGGCTGGGTCCCGATCGGGGCCGCCAAGTGGCGGGCGGTCCTCACGCGCCTGTTGCTCAACGCGGGGCAGATCGTCTCCACCGACGCCCTCGTCGACGAACTATGGGGAGACGATCCCCCGGCCCGTGCCACCAATCTGGTCAGCATCTATGTACTCCGGCTGCGCCGGTTCATCGGGGATACCGACGGGCAACTGCTGCGGACCCGCTCTCCCGGCTATCAGCTCCGGCTGGAGCCTGACGATCTGGACATGCAGCGCTTCGCAATCCTGATGGCTCAAGGGCAGCAGGCCCTGGCGGCCGGCGAGCCCGAGCTCGCGGCCAAGCTGCTCACCGATTCGCTGTCTCTGTGGCGAGGCCAGCCGCTGGAGGATGTGCCCTCGTCCGCATTTGTCGCAGCCGAAGCCGAGCGGCTGGACGAACTGCACCTCGCCGCGACCGAGCTGCGGATCGAAGCGGATCTGGCCTGCGGCAGATATCGCGGCGTCATTCCTGAGCTGCGCAGGCTTCTCGCCGACCAGCAGCTCAAAGAGGAACTGTGGCTGCTGCTGATGCGCGCGCTCGACGGCGCAGGACGCCGGGCCGAGGCGCTGGGGGTCTATGAACAGGCCCGCGTGGTCATAGCTGATCAGCTGGGCGTAGACCCCGGCCGCGAGATCCAGCAGCTGTTCCAACAGTTGCTGGCCGCGGACAGGGGACCGCCGCCGGGGGTCACGAACCCCCTGGCCGCCCGTCAGCAGCGACCGAAAGCTGCGCCTATCACCGGATCGCAGGGCGGGCCGCTCCCGGCCCCACCGGGCAGCGCCGGCCTGGCTGCTCCCGGCCGTCTCGCCCGGCCGCCGGCCTCCCGACCCCGCGCAACGACGGAACCATTGGCCAAGGCCGCGCCCGCCGCGGCGACCGAACCGTCTGCCGTGCCGCCTGGCAGTATCGCGCTGGGCACCGTCGAGACCGGCGATGTGGTCAGCGAAACGGCGCCGGCGCCGGCCGAGCCGGGGCCGATGCAGCTCCCCGCCGACATCAGCGACTTCACCGGGCGCAAGCAGCACGTCAGCCAGCTGTGTGACCTGCTGTCGGCCAGCCGGGCCGGTGAGAATCCAGGCGCGGTGCCGGTGGCCCTCATCGCCGGGGCAGGCGGTCTGGGTAAGACGACCCTGGCGATTCATGCCGCGCACCGGATGCGTACCGAGTACCCGGATAGCCAGCTGTATGTGGACCTGCTCGGCGCCGGTCCGCAGCCCCTCGCGGTGGCTGACGTGCTGGCCAGATTCCTGCGTGACCTCGGGGAGAAAAGCGCGGAGATCCCGGCCAGCGAGGAGGAACGGGCCGCGCTTTACCGGACGCGGCTCAACGGTCGGCGGACCCTGGTCGTGCTCGACAACGCCCGCGATGCGGCCCAGGTACGGCCGCTGCTGCCCGGCAGTGCTTCCTGCGCGGTGATCGTCACTAGCCGAAGCCGCCTGTCCGATCTAGTCGGCGGCGGCCTGGTCCACCTAGATGTGCTCGAGGACAGTGAGGCACTCGCCCTGTTCAGCCGCATCGTCGGGACCGGCCGGGCGGCCGCGGAGCCGGACGCGACGGCCGAGCTGCTGGTGGCCTGTGCCGGACTGCCCCTCGCGATCAGGATCTGTGCTGCGCGGCTGGCCGCCCGCGACCGCTGGACAATCCGCTGGCTCGCCGACCGGATGCGTGACCAGCATCGCCGGCTTGACGAGATGAGGGTCGGTGACCTGGCCGTCCGGGCCAGCTTCGAGGTCAGCTTCGCCAGCTTGCCGCCTGCCCTGACGCCGGGTGGCGTGGCCCCGGCTCATGCGTTCAGTCTGCTGGGTTTGTGGCCGGGCCCGTCCATCGGGCTCAGCGCGGCCGCCGCCTTGATCGGCGAGCCCGAGGAACAGGTCGCGGACGCCATGGAGTTCCTCGTCGACGCGCACCTGCTTGAGTCGTCGGCGCCCGCCTGCTACAGCTTTCACGATCTGCTGCGCGTCTACGCCGCCGAACGGGTCGTGGCCGATGAGCCCGTGCCGGTACGGCAGGACGCGATTGCCCGGTTGCTCGCCTGGTACCTGCACACGGCCAGCGCAGCCGACACCCTCGTGTCGCCGCATCGCGATCGGCCTGCTCTCGATCCGGTGCCGCCGGGCTGCGTGCCGCTGAGTTGCGCTGACGTCGCCAGCGCCCTGAGGTGGTGCGAGGCTGAGCGAGAGAACCTGGTCGCCGCGACGCAGCTGGCCGCGGACTATGGCCACAACGACCTGGCCTGGAAGCTGCCGGTTGCGGTGCTGGGCTCCTTCGACCGGCTCAGCTACCGGGCCGAGTGGATCTCCAGTCACCTCATCGCGCTGGCGAGCGCCCGGCGGGTAGCTGACCGCCGGGCCGAGGGTTGGACCCTTAACAACCTTGGCATGGTGTACAGCCAGCAACAGCACATCGACGAGGCCATCAGCCGGTTCGAGGAGGCACTCGAGATCCGCCGGCAGATAGGCGACCTGAGAGGGCAGGCCATCTCGACGATCAACATTGCCGACGCCAATCTCCGGCTCGGGCACAGTGCCGAGGCCGTCGAGCAACTTCAGCGGGCACTGTCGCTGCAGCGGGAAGCCGGTTACCGCTATGGAGAGGGTGCCGTACTCACCGGGCTGGGAGAGGCGCACCTGAATCTCGGCCATCTCGGCGAGGCTATTGGCTACCTCCAGCAGGGCCGCCAGATCTTCGTCGAGATCAACGCGCGGAACGGCGAAGATTACGTGCTGCACGTCCTGGCCCGGGCCTACCTCGAGCTCGGTCGAACCGCCGAGGCCATCGCCGCCTTCGCGGACGCTCTGACCATCCGGCGGGCCGTCGGGAGCCGGCACAGCCAAGGGCTGACGATGATATTCCTCGGCCGCGCTCAGCTCCGCGCGGGCAACATCGATGAGGCCCGCAGATGGTGGGACGACGCGTACGCCATCTTCGACGAGCTCGGCGACGACGAGCAGCTGGCGGCGGTGTCTTCCGAGCTGGCTGGTCTCCATACGCTGTCGGCCTGACCCGCGCCTTCGCGAGGCCCTGTGCTTTTGTGATTACTCTCCGTCCGGGTTAGGACAGTATCACCGGTGCGCCACATGTAATTCCGGACGCGTTGCCGTGGGAGGTGGGACAAACGGGGCTAATGTCGCCCCTACGGGTCATCGTTCGTCCTGGCTCACGGGGGTCAGGGATCCAGAAAGGGCGGCGATTATGGAGAATTCAGAACCGCAAATGCAGGGGGAAGCCACCCCCGCCATGCAGGGGGAAGCCACCCCCGCCATGCAGGGCGAGGGCACCCCGGACATGCAGGGCGAGGGCACCCCGGACATGCAGGGCGAGGGCACCCCGGACATGCAGGGCGAAGCCACCCCGGGGATGCAAGGCGAGGAGAGCCCGGGCATGCAGGGTGAAGGTGGCACCAGCTGAGCGGATGCTCAGGGCACATTTCCGGCTGGATGTGACGATCCGCGGGGCGGCCCGGTCCACCAGGCGGCGCCGCCCGGAGCGCTTAACGCGAAGTTCTCGGCTACACTGCGGAGGCGCGGCCGTTACCGTCGGCGCCGCCGTTCGCGGTGGCGCGGCTTCTGCGGGCCGCACGGATCCCCTGGGCCATGGCCAGGGGACGGCATAACAGCCGCCCCAGCACGACCGGGCGGTGCTGCCATCCAGAAATGCCACCGCATGAGGAGTGACCACCGTGCCTGAGGTCCGCATCGCCGCCGAGCCGCGCACCGACTTTGGCAAGGGCGCCGCCCGGCGTACGCGTCGTGAGGGCCGGGTGCCCGCCGTGCTGTACGGCCACGGCGAGGAGACGCGGCACGTCGTGCTGCCCGGGCATGAGCTGATGCTCGCGCTGAAGACGCCCAACGTCCTGATCCGCCTCGACGGCGTGCCCGGGGTGACGGGCCTGGCCCTGCCCAAGGCGGTCCAGCGCGATCCGATCAGGGGCTTCATCGAGCACGCCGACCTGATCCTGGTCCGCCGGGGCGAAAAGGTCACCGTGGACATCTCAGTCCGGGTCAGCGGCGAAATCGCGCCCGACGGCCTGCTGGACCAGCAGGTCGTCCAGCTCCCGGTCGAGGCCGAGGCGACGAACATCCCCGACGGTATCGATGTCGACGTCACCGGTATGGAGATCGGCAGCTCGATCCACGCCGGCGACCTCACCCTGCCGCGCGGCGTTAGCCTGCAGGTCGACGCGGACACGCTGATCGTGCACGTGCTCGCTGCCCCGACCGCGGCGCAGCTGGAGGCGGACATCGCCGGTGAGGGCGCCGAGACCGCTGAGGTGCCTGAGCCGGTCGGCGAGGTCAGCACCGACGACTCCGGCGAGACCGACGCCGGCTGACCCGTCAGCCTGCGGACGATGTGAGCCCGGCGATGCCAGAAGACCGCTGGCTCGTCGCCGGGCTCGGCAACCCGGGCCCGGAATACGCCGGGACCCGGCACAACGCCGGGTACATGGTGGCCGGCCTGCTCGCGGACCGGATGGGCGCCCGGTTCAAGGCTCACCGGACCCGCAACGAGGTCGCCGAGGGGCGGCTCGCCGGTGTACCGGTCACGCTGGCTAAACCGCGCACCTACATGAACCTGTCCGGAGGCCCGGTGGCCGCCCTGGCCGGCTTCTACAAGATCCCCCCGGAGCGGATCGCGGTCATCCACGACGAGCTGGACATCCCGTTCGGGGCGATCCGGCTGAAGCTGGGCGGTGGTGACAACGGCCACAACGGGCTTCGCTCGACCACCCAGTCGCTCGGCACGAACGAGTATTACCGGGCGCGCTTCGGCATCGGGCGGCCGCCGGGCCGGATGGACGCCGCCACGTTCGTGCTGCGGGACTTTTCCGCGGCCGAGCGGAAGGAACTGCCGCTTCTCCTCGACCGCTGCGCAGACGCGGTGGAAACCCTGCTGTCCAAGGGCCTGGCCGTCGCGCAGAACACTTTCCACGCCGAGTGAGACGCACGGCGCGCGGCCGGGCCGTTTGTTTCGGCGCGGGCGGGAAGAACTGAGATGGTCCGGGCGCTTACCCTTGCCAAACACACCCACCGACCGGTTTCCCGCCCGGAAGCAGCTAAGGAGCGCCGATGGCGACGGAGGACGATCGTCTCGCCCATGATCTGGCCGCCGAGGCGGGCCGCCGCCTGATCGACCTGCGCGCCCGGGGCGGCCAGCCGGATGACCTCCGTAAGGCGGGCGATCGCCTGTCGCACGAGTTCCTCGCGGCTGAGCTGGCCCGGCTGCGGCCGGGGGACTGGGTCCTGTCCGAGGAAGCCGCCGACAACCCGGCCCGGCTGGCCGCGGATCGGGTCTGGATCGTGGATCCGTTGGACGGCACCCGCGAATTCGGCGACGCCGACCGGACGGACTGGGCGGTGCACGTCGCCCTGTGGGAGCGCAGCGGGCCAGGCCAGGGCCGCCTCACCGTCGGCGCGGTCGCCCTCCCGGCCGCCGGCGAGGTACTGAGCACGGTGGCCCCGCCCGCTGCGCCGCCGGGGCCGCCGCCCGGGCGGCCGCGGATCGTGGTCAGCCGGAGCAGGCCCGCCGCGTTCCTGCCGGCCATGGCCGAGCTTCTCGGCGCGGACCTCGTCCCGCTGGGATCGGCCGGGGCCAAGGTGGCGGCCGTCCTGCAGGGTCACGCCGACGCTTACGTGCACGCCGGCGGCCAGTACGAATGGGATTCGGCGGCCCCGGTCGCGGTGACCCGGGCGGCAGGGTTCCACGCTTCCCGGATCGACGGCCGCGAACTCACCTACAATCAGGCCGATCTGCTGATGCCGGATATTCTGGTGTGTATACCTGCGCTAGCCGGCGGCCTGCTGGACGCGATCAGCTCCGCCCAGGCCAGCGAAGCTGATGGCGGTCAACGATGACGGTCGTCCTGGCAGGCACCTCCTGGCGTGCCCTTTTCCTATCCCCGATGCCTCCTGGACGCCGTTGATGCGCACCGATTACACCCTCTCTCAGCTTGACGTGCTCGAAGCCGAGTCGATCCACGTGATCCGGGAGGTCGCCGCAGAGTTCGAGCGGCCCGTCCTGCTGTTCTCCGGCGGCAAGGACTCCGTGGTCATGCTGGCCCTGGCCGAAAAGGCGTTCCGGCCCGCGCGGATTCCGTTTCCGGTCATGCACGTCGACACCGGGCACAACTTCGGCGAGGTCATCGAGTTCCGCGATAAGCGCGTCGCCGAGCTGGGGGTCCGGCTCATCGTCGCCTCCGTGCAGGATTCCATCGACGCGGGGCGGGTGAGCGAAGAGACCGGCCGGTGGGCGAGCCGGAACCGGCTGCAGACCATCACGCTGCTGGACGCGATCGAGGAGAATCAGTTCGACGCGCTGTTCGGCGGGGCCCGGCGGGACGAGGAGAAGGCGCGCGCCAAGGAGCGGGTGTTCTCCTACCGCGACGACTTCGGCCAGTGGGACCCGAAGAATCAGCGGCCCGAGCTGTGGAATCTGTACAACACCCGGATCCACCGCGGCGAGCACATCCGTGTCTTCCCGCTGTCCAACTGGACCGAGCTCGACATCTGGCAGTACATCGAACGGGAAGAGCTGGAGCTGCCCTCGGTGTACTTCGCCCATACCCGCCAGGTCTTCGAGCGGGAAGGGATCCTGCTGGCGGACAGCCCGCACGTGACCCGGGGCGAGGACGAGCAGCTGTTCGAGGCCGTGGTCCGGTACCGGACGGTCGGCGACATGACGTGCACGGGGGCGGTCGAGTCGACCGCGCTCGACGTGGCCACGGTCATCTCGGAGGTGTCGGCGACGCGGATCACCGAGCGGGGCCAGACCCGCGCCGACGACCGCACCAGCGAGGCAGCCATGGAAGACCGCAAGCGGGAGGGTTACTTCTGATGGACATTCTGCGGTTCGCCACGGCCGGTTCGGTCGACGACGGCAAGAGCACGCTTATCGGGCGGTTGCTGTACGACTCCAAGGCGATTTTCGAGGATCAGCTCGCCGCTGTGGAGCGGACCAGCAAGGACCGTGGTGAGGAGTACACCAACCTCGCACTGCTCACCGACGGCCTGCGGGCCGAGCGCGAGCAGGGCATCACGATCGACGTCGCCTACCGCTACTTCGCGACCCCCCGCCGCAAGTTCATTATCGCGGACACGCCCGGGCACGTTCAGTACACGCGCAACATGGTCACCGGCGCGTCCACCGCTGACCTGGCCGTCGTCCTCGTCGACGCGCGCAACGGGCTGACCGAGCAGAGCCGCCGGCATGCCTTCCTCGCGACGCTGCTCCAGGTCCCGCACCTGGTGCTGGCGGTCAACAAGATGGACCTGGTGAACTACGACGTGGCCGTCTTCGAGCGGATCGCCGCCGAGTTCTCCGCGTTCGCCGCGAAGCTGGACATCAGCGACCTGACCTTCATCCCCATCTCGGCCCTGCTCGGCGACAACGTGGTCCAGCGCTCGGCCAACATGCCCTGGTACGACGGGCCGTCGCTGCTGCACCACCTGGAGCACGTGCACATCGCCTCCGACCGGAACCTGATCGACGTGCGGTTCCCGGTCCAGTACGTGATCCGGCCGCACCAGGCTACCGACCCCGGACTGCACGACTACCGGGGCTACGCCGGCGAGGTGGCTGGCGGTGTGATCCGGCCGGGGGACGAGGTCATGCACCTGCCGTCCGGCTTCACGACGACCGTCCGCGCCGTCGAAGCCGCGGGCCGGCCGGTACCGGAAGCGTTCCCGCCCATGTCGGTGACCCTGCTGCTCGATGACGACGTGGACATCTCCCGGGGTGACATGATCTGCCGCCCGCACAACAAGCCGACCGTCACCCAGGACGTCGAGGCCATGGTGTGCTGGATGATCGGTGATAAGCCGCTCACCCCCCGCAGCCGCTTCATCGTCAAGCACACCTCGCGCACGGTCAAGGCGATCGTCAAGGACCTGCACTACCGGATCGACGTCAACACGCTGCACCGGGATGAGAGCGCCGGCCAGCTCGGGCTGAATGAGGTCGGCCGGGTGACGTTGCGGCTGACCCAGCCCATCTTCTGCGACCCCTACACCAGGAACCGGCTGACCGGCGGCATGATCCTGATCGACGAGGCGGCCAACGCCACCGCGGGCGCGGCCATGATCACCGACTCTCGGTGAGCGCGCCCTCGGACACCGGGGGAACGCCCTTCCACGACCTGGCCCGGTACGTGGCGATCCCGCGGATTACCGCGCTGCGCCTGGCCCCCGACGGGAGCTGGCTGGCGGCGGCCGTGCAGACGCTTGCCCCGGACCGGAAGAAGTACCTGACCAGCATCTGGCGGATTCCGGCCAGCCCGGCCAGCCAGGAAGCCCCATGCCAGCTGACCCGGTCGCCGAAAGGCGAGAAGAACCCTCGTTTCCTGCCCGACGGCTCCCTGCTGTTCATCTCGGAACGGCCCGGGGCCCTCGCCAGGACGTCCGGCAGCCTGGGCAGCTCCCAGGCACCGGATGAGCCTGCCGACCCGGGCCGCGGCGACCCGGTGGCGGGTGAGCCGACCCTATGGCTGCTCCCGGCCGGTGGCGGTGAGGCCGTGTGCGTCGCTGGCCGCCCGGGAGGTATCAGCGCCGCCGAAACGGCCGAACGGGACGGGGTGATTGTCTGCTCCGCTGCGGTGATGCCCGGCGCCGGGGCCGACCCAGCCGACGACGCGCGGTTGCGCCGGGAGCGCGAGCAGGCCGGGGTCACGGCGATCCTGCACGAAGCGGTCCCGGTCCGGTACTGGGACCATGACCTGGGCCCGGCTCAGCTCCGGCTGTTCGCCGCGACGGCCCCGGAGACCCCGGGACAGGGCGGAGATTCCGGAGATTCCGAGGCGGCGGCCCGGGCTCTGCCTCGCGAGCTCACGCCCGCCCCCGGGCGGGCCCTGGACCAGCAGTCGTTCTGCGTGTCTGCGGACGGCACGACCGTGGCGTCCGGCTGGTGGCGGTGGGAGAGCGGCGGGGATTCCCGCGCCGAACTGGCCGTGATCGACGTGCCCAGCGGGGCCCGGCGGACGGCGCTGTCCGCGGCCGGATTCGACTACGAGCACCCGGCTATCGCGCCCGACGGCCGGCACGTGGCCTGCATCCGCTCGGCGCACCACACGCCCGACGGTCCCGGCGACGTGACGATCGTGGTGGTGGGGTGCCGGCCCGGTGCGGACGGGGAGCGTGATCTACTGGCCGGGTTCGACCGGCGGCCCGTCGAGCTGGCCTGGGCACCGGACTCCAAATCGCTCTACTTCACGGCCGACGATCAGGGCCGCCGCCCGGTATTCCGGGTGCAGGCCGGGACCGATGACGCGGCCGGTGAGGTGACGCGGATCAGCGCCGACGACGGTGCCTACACCGATCTGTGCCCGGCCTCGGACGGCAGCTACGTGTTTGCGCTGCGCTCCTCGGTGGACGAGCCGCCAACGCCCGTCCGGCTCGAAGCCGCCGCGGGCCAGAAGCCGGAACGGCTGGCCAGCCCGGGAAGCCCGCTGGCGCTGCCTGGGCGGCTGACGGAGATCGAGACCGCCGCCGACGACGGCACGGGCATCCGGAGCTGGCTGGTGCTGCCCGGGACCGCGTCGGTGCAGACGCCCGCGCCGCTCGTGCTGTGGGTGCACGGTGGCCCGATGTCCAGCTGGAATTCCTGGTCCTGGCGCTGGAACCCGTGGCTGCTGGCCGCGCGCGGGTACGCGGTGCTGCTGCCCGACCCGGCCCTGTCCACCGGCTACGGGCAGGACTTCATCGCCCGCGCCTACCACCAGTGGGGCGGCCGCCCGTTCGCCGACGTGATGGCGGCCACCGACGCTGCCGTGGCCCGGCCTGACATCGACGGATCCCGGACGGCGATGATGGGCGGCTCCTACGGCGGTTACATGGCCAACTGGGTCGCCGGGCACACCGACCGGTTCCGGGCCATCGTGAGCCACGCCAGCCTGTGGGTGCTGGACCAGATGTTCGGCACCACCGACGTGCCGATGTTCTGGCGTCCTCAGTTCGGTGACCCGCTTACCGCCCCCGAGCGGTACGAAGCGAACTCACCGCACCGGCACATTGCCAGCATCCGCACGCCGATGCTGGTCATCCACGGCAATAAGGATTACCGGGTACCCGTTGGCGAGGCGCTACGGCTGTGGTGGGACCTGTCCCGGCACGGCGCCGACGCGAAGTTCCTCTACTTCCCGGACGAGAACCACTGGATCCTCAGCCCCGGGCACGCGGCGGTCTGGTACGACACCGTGTTCGCGTTCCTGGCCCAGCACGTCCTCGGCGAGCCCTGGCGCCGCCCCGAACTGCTGTTATACCCGGGGGGACGACCCCCCCGGAGCCCCCCGGTGCGCTTCGCGCCCGCGCGGTGGTACTTCGCCGAGACACCGGCGTTCGCCGAGGCCTTCGGCCCCGGCTCGCTGGCCGGTAACGATCGCCTCGCCGTAGGTCCTGCTGGGCTTCTCGCCGATAGCACCGGCGAGATCTAACGGTCACCTGGCACGGGTTACGGCGGCATTTCCTGACCGGCCCAGCGAGTCCCGGGCCGCAGGCCCGGGCGAGTGGCCGGTACTACGGTCCGCACACCACCGCGGGCTGCGGGGGGTCCAGGGGGGTCGTCCCCCCGGACGGCGTCCGCCCGGTTCGCTAATAGGGCCGGTAGCGAGCGGCTGGCCGTAAGGCGTGGCTGCGGCTGAAGCACGGGCGGGGTTGTGCCAGGCTGGGGACATGGCCCGCGCCGATCTGGATAAGCGGCCCGGTGAAGTCGCAGCGATGTTCGACGAGCTCGCCGGGCGTTACGACCTGCTCAACGACCTGCTGTCGGCCGGCCAGGTCCGGTCCTGGCGGCGCGTGGTGGCCCGCGCCGTGGCCGCCCGGCCCAGTGAGCGGATCCTGGATCTGGCCGCCGGCACCGGGACCTCGACCGTCACCTTCGGCGCGGACGGCGCCGAGTGCGTCGCGTGCGACTTCTCCATCGGCATGCTCCGGGCCGGGCTGCGCCGTGTCCGGTCCGCCGCGGCGGGGCCGCGGCCCGCGTTCGTGGCCGGTGACGCGCTCCGGCTGCCCTTCCGCGACGGGGCGTTCGACGCCGTGACGATCTCGTTCGGGCTGCGCAATGTAGTCGACCCCAGCCAGGCCCTCAGCGAGATGTTCCGGGTCACCAAGCCGGGCGGCCGCCTGGTCATCTGCGAGTTCTCCCGGCTGAAGCTGCGGCCACTGCGAGTGGCCTACGAGCGCTACCTGGCCCGGGCGCTGCCCGCGATCGCTCGGCGTGCCGCGCGCAATCCGGCGGCCTATGAGTACCTGGCCGAGTCGATCGTCGACTGGCCCGATCAGCAGGAGCTGGCCGGGCTGATGCTCAGCGCAGGCTGGTCGGCGGTGAAGTGGCGGGACCTGACCTTCGGTATTGTCGCCGTACACGCCGCCCGCCGCCCTGCGGAGGGGCGCCCCGCTGACCGGGTCGGCGACACGCCCACCCCAAGCCAGGCTTAAACTATCGGCAAAGAATTTGTGAAGAGCTTCACAAGGCAACGTCAGGAACGGACACGTGACCGAGCACGTTTCCCCCGTCGCTGCGGCGGCGCCCGCACGGCCCGCCACCGACGAGGCGGATGTCATCGTTGTCGGAGCCGGCCCCGCCGGGTCGACGACCGCCTATTACCTCGCCAACGCGGGGCTCGACGTGCTGCTGCTGGAAAAGAGCCACTTCCCGCGGGAGAAGGTCTGCGGCGACGGCCTCACTCCCCGGGCGGTCAAGGCGCTGGTGGCCATGGGGGTGCCGATCAGCGCGGACGACGGCTGGCTGCCCAACAAGGGCCTGCGCGTCGTCGGCGCGGGGATGCGGCTCGAGCTGCCCTGGCCGGACTTGACCAGTTACCCCGGGTACGGCCTGGTCCGCACCCGGCTGGACTTCGATCAGCGGCTGGCCCAGCGCGCCATCCGCGCCGGGGCGAAGCTGATCGAGGGCGTCAACGTGACCGGCCCCGTCATCGACCAGCGGACCGGCCGGATCACCGGCGTGACCGCCCGGCCCACGGGCGGCAAGCGGGCCGACAGCAGCGACGCCGGGGCGGAGCGGGTCTACCGCGGCCGCCTGGTCATCGCCGCGGACGGGAACTCCTCCCGGCTGTCGGTCTCGATGGGCCTGCGCAAGCGGGACGACCGCCCGATCGGCGTGGCCGTCCGGGCCTACTACACCAGCCCCCGCCATGAAGACGACTACCTGGAGTCCTGGCTCGATCTGTGGGACGGCGACCGGCAGTTGCCCGGCTACGGCTGGATCTTCGGTATGGGCGACGGCACGAGCAACGTCGGGCTGGGACTGCTGAACACGTCCGCGGCGTTCGGCAACACCGATTATCATGCGCTGCTGCACCGCTGGCTGGCCGGCATGCCGCCGGAATGGGGATTCACTGAGGACAACCGCGTCGGCCCGGTGCGCGGCGCCGCGCTCCCGATGGCCTTCAACCGGACCCCGCATTACACCCGGGGGCTGGTCCTGGTGGGTGACGCGGCCGGCATGGTCAACCCCTTCAACGGTGAGGGCATCGCCTACGCGATGGAATCCGGGGAGCTGGCGGCGCGGATCGTAACGCAGGCCCTGGCCGCGCCGACATGGCCCGGCGCGGAAAAGGTGCTGAATAGCTACCCGCGTGTACTCGCGGATGCCTACGGCGGCTACTACGCTCTCGGGCGGACGTTCGTGAAAGCGATCGGCCAGCCGGACCTGATGAGGTTCGCCACCCGGCACGCCATGTCACGCCCGGCGCTGATGCGCTTCGCGCTGAAGCTGCTCGGCAACCTGACGGATCCGCGCGGCGACGCGTCGGACCGGCTGATCAACGCCTTGACCAGGCTGGCGCCCGCACGCTAGCCAACCCTGAAGAAGCGAATGTGGATACCGTGCCTAGGATAGAAATCCCGGCCGCGCACGCCGCGGCGGGAAGTGGCGCGCGCGATGATCGCCCCGCCTCACGCGCACGCGGCCCGCGCGATCACCGGTCGCGGCGCCACCGGAAATCGCAGAGAGGGAACGGGGACTCATGAGTGCATATGTGCCCATCCTCGTGCTGGGTGTCCTGGCGGCCGCGTTCGCGGTCTTCTCGGTCGTCATAGGGACCGTGACCGGCCCGAAGCGGTGGAACCGGGCCAAGCTGCAGGCGTATGAGAGCGGCATCGAGCCGACCCCGCAGCCCCCGGGCGGCGGCCGGTTCCCGATCAAGTACTACCTGACCGCGATGCTGTTCATCCTGTTCGACATCGAGATCGTCTTCCTCTACCCGTGGGCGGTCACGTTTCAGAAGCTCGGGGCCTTCGGCCTCGTCGAAATGGTCACATTCGTCGTCACGGTGCTGATCGCGTACGCCTACATCTGGCGGCGCGGCGGCCTGGAGTGGGATTAGCAATGGGTCTTGAAGAACTGCTGCCGAGCGGCATCCTGCTGACCTCGGTCGAGAAGGCCGCCGGATGGGCGCGCCGGAGCTCCCTGTGGCCGGCCACCTTCGGCCTCGCCTGCTGCGCGATCGAGCTGATGCAGACCGGCGGCCCGCGCCACGACCTGGGCCGGTTCGGCATGGAGAAGACGGGGGCCACGCCGCGGCAGGCGGACCTGATGATCGTGGCTGGCCGGCTCAGCCAGAAGATGGCCCCGATCATGCGGCAGGTCTACGACCAGATGGCCGACCCCAAGTGGGTCATCTCGATGGGCGTCTGCGCGTCCAGCGGCGGGATGTTCAACAATTACGCGATCGTGCAGGGCTGCGACCATATCGTCCCCGTGGACATCTACCTGCCCGGCTGCCCGCCGCGGCCGGAGATGCTGATCGACGCGATCCTCAAGCTGCACGACCGGATCCTGAACGGCAAGCTGGGCAAGAACCGGGAGCGGCAGATCGAGGAGCTGGAGCATGAGCGGCTGGCCCGGCTGCCGCTGCAGACGTCGGTGCTGCCCGTCCAGCCGCTGCTGGGCGGGCGTCCGGTCAGCTCCGGAGTGCAGCCGGAGGCGCACGAATGAGCGAGCACACCGGCTCCGGGACGCCCGGCGACGCCGCGGCGGAAGAGCAAGCGAACCTGCCCGCCCGGGCCGGGGATGAGCGTCTCGCCGAGCCCATCGCCCGGCACGGCATGTTCGGCACCGGGACCAGCGGTGATACGTCCGGCTACGGGCGGCTGCTGGTCCGGGTCCCGCCGGAACTGTCCACCCCGCGCCCCTACGGATCGTACTTCGACGAGGTCACCGATGAGCTCGCGCGGGTGCTGGAGGCGGACGGCACCGGTTTCGGGGACGCGGTCGAGCGGGTCATCGCCGACCGGGGGGAGCTGACCTTCCACGTGCGGCGCGAGCGGCTGCCGGAGGTGGCCGCCAAGCTGCGGGACGAGCCTGGACTGGCCTACGAGCTGTGCACCGGCGTCTCCGGGGTGCACTACCCGGCGGAGACCGGTCGTGAGCTGCGGGCCGTGTACCACCTGCTGTCGATCACCCACAACCGGCGGGTGCGGCTGGAGGTCACCGCACCGGACGAGGACCCGCACATCCCGTCGCTGGTCGACGTCTACCCGGCGCTCGACTGGCACGAGCGGGAGACCTGGGACTTCTTCGGCATCATCTTCGACGGGCACCCGTCGCTGACCCGGATCGAGATGCCGGACGACTGGAAGGGCCACCCGCAGCGCAAGGACTACCCGCTCGGCGGGATCCCCGTCGAGTACCGCGGCACCAAGGTGCCGCCGCCCGATGAGCGGAGGTCGTACGCATGACCAGCCATTCCGCGCCGCCGCGCGCCGCCGGCCTGGACGACGGCACGGCCGAGGGCCGTGTCTACACGGTCTCCGGCCAGGACTGGGACCAGCTCGTCGCCGCCGCGGACCAGGCCGCCGACACGCCGGGCACCGGGCACATGGTCATCAACATGGGCCCCCAGCACCCGTCTACGCACGGCGTGCTACGGCTCATCCTGACCCTGGACGGCGAGACCGTCACCGAGTGCCGCGTCGGTATCGGCTACCTGCACACCGGCATCGAGAAGAACATGGAGTACCGCACCTGGACGCAGGGCGTCACGTTCTGCACCCGCGCGGACTACCTGATGCCGATCTTCAACGAGACGTCGTACTGCCTGTCCGTCGAGCGGCTGCTCCGGATCGAGGACAAGATCCCCGACCGGGCGAACATCATCCGGGTGCTGATGATGGAGCTCAACCGGATCGGCTCGCACCTCGGCGGCCTCGGGCCGTTCGGCCTGGAGCTCGGCGCGACCACGATTTTCATGCAGGGCGTGCGCATGCGGGAG
>Ga0302226_10000566_pt1 | contig 30176 bp, 26 predicted proteins | sample II_Palsa_E3_3_FD_193524 | JGI IMG/M metagenome (GOLD analysis project Ga0302226, IMG submission 193524) | Peat permafrost microbial communities from Stordalen Mire near Abisko, Sweden - II_Palsa_E3_3 | ecosystem: Environmental > Terrestrial > Soil > Palsa > Peat permafrost | place: Sweden...
AGCTTACTCGCACGGAAAACATCAAGCAGCGCGCGCGTCCGGTCGATGATCTCGTCGATGGGATGAAGGAAGCTTCCGCCTACTATACCCTTCTGCAGGTCGACGACGATCAATGCGGTATTGGGATCGAGAGTGGTGAGTGGCATGGAATTCTTTTCCTTGGATACGAAGTTGACATAGGGGAGAGCGGGCTGCGGTGGCTCAATCCTCAACCAGCCGCGCGAGCAGCTTCAGTGCCGCGTCCAGCGTCTGCTGCTCGTGAATCGAAAGCTTTTGAGTGATGGTCGTAGTGAGCCAGTCCTGGCTCGCTGCCCTGCCTTGCTGAATCCACTTGACACACTTGGGCGTGAGAGACATCAGCGTTTGCCGACCGTCGCTCGGGTCGGCAGCACCACGGGTCAGACCGGCATCCTTCAACGGCGCAACGATAGCGCTCATGGACTGAGGGCGCATGCCTTCGGCTCGCGCCAGGCTTGAAACCGTTGCGGAGCCCGTCTCTTCGAGACGCCGAAGAACAGAGATCTGCGAAAGCGTCAGGTCGTTGCCGACCCCATGCTGGCGTACACGCACCTTGAGCTTGCGGTAGACCGCACGGATTTCGACAGCAAGCGACCGAGCGAGTTCAGTTTGAGAAGAAGACTTGCGACTGTCCATACAGTAACTATTACATATCTACAGTCAAACTGTAAAGTTTAGCTGTAGATATGCCACATGGTTTGGCAGGTTAGGACGAAACACCGAAGCCCGCTGAGAATCTCTGTTGTTGCAGGGGTCCGCCGGTGGTGCAGGCACTGCGCCGACGTAGGAGAGCACGTATTGGCCCGCCGGGCGGAGCGCATTCGATCGAAGCGTGAGTTGCGCAGAAAGGCACTCGAAGAGGTGATCGCGATGCCGACGCAGCAGATTGGCGCGCACCGCGGAGCAGATCCTCGTGGTCCTCTCCTTGATCAGATCGATTGATTCAGCACGCGGTTGAGCCGCTGAACGAAGGCGGATGGGTCTTTGAGTGCCACGCCTTCGAGGAGCAGGGCCTGATCGAAGAGTAGCCACGCGGCGTCTTCCACGCGCGCATCGTCCGGGTGAGCGAGAAGCTTCTTCACAATCTCGTGGTCCGGATTAATCTCGAGCGTTGGGGCGGGCTCGGGAATCTCTTTCTGGCCCATCGCGCGCATCATCTGACGCATCCGGGCGCTCGGCTCGTCTTCATCCGACACGATCACGGATGGGCTTTCCGCAAGCCGCGATGACGCGCGAACTTCCTTGACCGCGTCGCCCAGCGTAGCCTTGATCTTTTCCAGCAGAGGCTTGAGGGCTTCGGCTTTCTCGGCGGCCTGCTCGGGGGTGGCATCGCCCTTCAGGTCGTCGTCGATGCTGGACTTGTTGACGGACTTGAGGTCGATGTCACCGTACTTGTCGACGTTCGAGAAAACAATTTCGTCGATGTCGTCGTCGAGAAGCAGCACCTCGATTCCCTTCTTCTTGTAGATCTCGAGCAACGGTGAGTTGCGCAGCATGCTCTCGGTTCCCCCCGTGATGTAGTAGAGCGCCTTCTGCTCGGGCTGCATGCGCTCTTTGGCTTCGGCGAGCGAGGTGAGGCCTTCGACCTTCGTTGACTTAAAGCGTACGAGGTCAAGCAGCGTTTCGCGATTCGCGTAGTCGCCGTACACGCCTTCCTTCAATGGACGGTTGTACTGCGCGATAAACTGCGCGTACTTTTCCTTGTCATTGGCTGCGATGTTCTTCAGCTCGGCCAGAATCTTCTTGACGCTAGCCGTCTTGATGCTGGTGAGCACTTTGTTCTGCTGCAGGATCTCCCGCGAGACGTTGAGCGGCAGGTCCTCGGAGTCGATGATGCCGCGCACGAAGCGAAGGTACTGCGGCAACAGGTCCTTGGAGTCGTCCATGATGAAGACGCGCTTGACGTAAAGTTTGATGCCGCCCGTGTAGTCGGCCTGGTAGAGGTCCAACGGCGCCTTGGCCGGGATATAGAAGAGGGTGGTGTACTCGAGCGTGCCTTCGGCGCGGGTGTGGAACCAGAAGAGCGGGTCTTCCCAATCGCCGGTGATGGACTTGTAGAACTCCTTGTAGTCTTCGTCGGTGAGCTCAGACTTGGAACGCTGCCACATCGCGCTGGCTGCGTTCACCTGCTCGGTGACGCGGGTCTTGATCGACTCCTTCTTTTCTGCGTTCCACTCACTCTTGTCGTAGGTGAGGAAGATCGGGAAGGCGATGTGGTTGGAGTACTTCTTGACGATCTCCTGCAGGCGCCAGGCGTTGGCGTAGGTCGCGCCCTCTTCGTTGAAATGGATAAGAACGGTGGTGCCGGCGACGGAGCGGGCCTCATCGCCGGTGACCTCTTCGATATCGAAGCCGGTCTTGCCATCGGAGGTCCACTTGAACGTCTTGTCTTCGCCTGCCTTGCGCGAGAAGACTTCGACTTTGTCGGCAACCATGAAGACGGAGTAGAAGCCGACGCCGAATTGACCAATGAGGTTGGAGTCTTTCTTGGCGTCGCCAGAGAGTTGGGAGAGGAAGTTTTTCGTGCCGGAGCGGGCGATGGTGCCGAGGTGCGAGACGAGGTCTTCCTCGCTCATGCCAATGCCGGTGTCGGCAATGGTGAGAGTCTTCTTCTCTTCGTCGAGCGTGAGGTCGATGCGCGGCGTGTCGATGCCGTTGCCGACCAGCGCCTTGTACTTGTCGTCGGTCAGGGTAAGGTGTCGCAGCTTGTCGAGCGCATCGGAGGAGTTGGAGATGAGCTCGCGGAGAAAGATCTCCGGGTGCGAATAAAGCGAATGGACGATGAGCTGGAGGAGCTGGCTTACTTCAGTTTGGAACTGTTGCTTTGACATATCAGCTTAATTATCGCCATAAACGGGGAGGACGCAAAGCCAGCGCGAATTGGGCCCAAAAAACGACTGGCCCGCTTGAACCTGTCGGAGGTTTGAGCGGGCCAGAGCGTTCGAATTGCTAGCGCTATTTCTTCGCGACGTCGAAGCGGTCAAGGTTCATCACCTTAGTCCACGCACTCACGAAGTCCTTCACGAACTTCTCCTTCGAGTCGCTGGCTGCGTAGACCTCGGCGACGGCGCGGAGCTGCGAGTTGGAGCCGAAGACCAGGTCCACGCGGGTAGCTGTCCACTTCAGGTCGCCGGTTGCGCGATCCAGACCTTCAAACGCGCCTTCGGTCGTCGACGATGCCTTCCACTCCGTCGCCATGTCGAGCAGGTTGACGAAGAAGTCGTTCAACAGGGTTTCGGTTTTGTCGGTGAAGACGCCGTTCTTTGAGCCGCGGAAGTTGGCGCCGAGAACGCGCAGACCTCCAACCAGCACGGCCATCTCAGGAGCAGTAAGCGTGAGCAACTGCGCTCGGTCCACCAGCAGAGCCTCTGGATGCTGCGTGTGTCCCAGGCGAAGGTAGTTGCGGAAACCGTCTGCCGTCTGCTCGAGCGGAGCGAACGACTCCACATCGGTCTGCTCCTGTGTGGCATCGGTGCGGCCCGGCGTGAAGGGAACCTTGACGTCGTGGCCGGCTTTCTTCGCAGCGGCTTCCACAGCAGCGGTGCCGCCGAGAACGATGAGGTCCGCGAGCGACACTTTCTTGCCACCGGCGTTGAAGTCTTTCTTAATTCCCTCAAGCGCACTGAGAACCTTCGCAAGGACGAGAGGCTGGTTGACCTCCCAGTTCTTCTGCGGCTCAAGTCGAATGCGTGCGCCGTTGGCTCCGCCACGCTTGTCGGATCCGCGGAAGGACGCTGCCGAAGCCCACGCCGTGGACACAAGCTGCGAAATCGAAAGGCCCGACGCAAGAATCTTCGCCTTCAGCGTGGCAATCTCCGCGTCGCCGATAAGTTCGCCCACAGCCGCGGGAACGGGATCCTGCCAGATGAGACGCTCCTTTGGAACCAGCGGCCCGAGGTAGCGATTGATCGGACCCATGTCGCGATGCGTGAGCTTGAACCATGCACGCGCAAACGCGTCGGCAAACTGGTCGGGATGCGCCTGGAAGTTCTTGCCGATCTTTTCGTAGGCGGAATCGAACTTGAGCGCGAGGTCGGAGGTGAACATCATCGGCTGGTGCTTCTTGCCGGGGATGTGCGCGTCGGGGATGGTCTCGCCTTCGGCGACGGCGTACCACTGCCAACCGCCGCCAGGACCCTTCTTCAACGCCCAGTCAAAGTTGTAAAGGTTGTCGAGGTACTCGTTGTCCCACGTCGTGGGCTTGGTTGTCCACGCGCCTTCAAGACCGCTGGAGATGGTGTCCTCTGCATTGCCTTTGCCGGCGGAACTCTTCCAGCCAAAGCCCTGCTGCTCGATGGGCGCGCCTTCCGGTTCGGGGCCAACGTATTTGCTGGGATCATGTGCGCCATGGCCCTTGCCGAAGGTGTGGCCGCCGGCGATGAGCGCAAATGTTTCTTCATCGTTCATCGCCATGCGGCCGAAGGTCTCGCGGATGTCGCGCGCGGACGCAATCGGATCAGGTTTGCCGTCAGGGCCTTCCGGGTTCACGTAGATCAGTCCCATCTGCACGGCGGCGAGTGGGTTGTCGAGATCGCGTTCCCCCTGGTAGCGATCGCTGCCAAGCCAGGTGTGCTCGGAACCCCAGAAGATATCTTCCTGCGGCACCCACACATCGACGCGGCCGCCGCCAAAGCCGAAGGTCTTCAGGCCCATCGAATCGAGCGCAACATTGCCGGTGAGGATCATGAGATCGGCCCAGGAGATTTTCTTGCCATACTTCTGCTTAATGGGCCAGAGCAGGCGACGAGCCTTGTCCAGGCTCACGTTATCGGGCCAGCTATTCAGCGGAGCAAAACGCTGCGTACCCATCCCCGCGCCGCCTCGACCGTCGTGGGTGCGGTAGGTGCCCGCGCTGTGCCACGCCATGCGGATGAAGAATGGGCCGTAGTGACCGTAATCTGCGGGCCACCAGGGTTGCGAGTCGTTCATCAGCGCGTACAGATCCTTGATCACCGCGTCCAGATCGAGACTGGCGAACTCCTTTGCATAGTCGAAATCAGGGTCCATGGGATCGGCGAGCTTGGTGTTCTGGTGCAGGACGGCGAGGTCCAGCCGGTCCGGCCACCACTCAAAGTTGCGCAGAATCTTGCGCGAGTCAATCGTGACAGCGCCGTGCATTGGCGACGATGTCTCTGTAGCGGTGGCAGGGTTGGTGCCGTGCGGCACCGGGCATTTCATTTCGTCCGACATGGAAACTCCTTTGTCTCGTAGGGAAAAGCAGAGGTCTGCTGTGCTGGTTAGATTGGTTGTCGTTGGACTGTGCGTGATGTCGGGGACCGATTCATGTTCGATCAAATCCCAAATGCGTTGGGCTAAGACGGACCTTCGATTAAATCTGCAAGGTCACGGCGTCTGAGCGGATCATCCAGAGCCTGCGGAGCTATGCGTTGGCGTGGCGGCGCAACGGGTGCAGAGTCCCCGAAGGATCAACTCGTACTCGCGAACCATGCGATCGCCGAGGAACTTGGCAGGGGGTTGAGGGACATTGAACCACTCCATATCTTCCACCTCGCCGCAGCGGTCGCAGATGAAGTGATGGTGGCGCATGCCTTTCACATCGAAACGCGCGGAGCGGCCTTCTACCGCGACTTCACGGACGAGGCCCGCTTCAACCAGGTCGCGCAGGTTGCGGTAGACGGTGGCCCGTGCCGAGCGCGGGTCGAGTCGGTTAACGCCGTCAAAGATCTCCGCGGCCGTAGGATGCCCGGGATTTTGCGTGAGGAAGGCCATCACGCAGTAACGCTGCGTGGTGAACTTCACTCCGTTGGCATCCAGAAGATGCCTAATCGTCTCGACGTCCATCGCTAGTCTAGATTCTGTCTCATCTGAGAGTTTGTCAACTGTGTGGCTGTGGAAAGGCGGTGCATCGCGATCGCATGGTTCCTGGCCGGCTCTGCGTGTGACGCGCATCACGTTCGCTTGTGATCCGGGAGACCGCGCCCTCGCCTTTGTTGGGCGAGGATCGTACTCATGGACGGAATATAACCTGTCGCCTGCAAGCTGGCGGTGCCCGACCGGGCGGAGTTCGTAACGATGCTGGTGGGCATCGGTTCCAGCACGGATAGAGACGAACGGAGAGAATATGCGAACGATCGACCTGCAAACCCAAATCAAGTTTGAGCAGATTCTCCTGGCAACGGATTTTTCCGCCGGAGCCGAGATTGCCCAGGCGTACGCGGTGGGCCTGGCGCTGCAGGATGGCGCCACGCTGCAACTGACGACGGTGGTGACGCTGCCTTCGCTCGACGCAATCTCCGAGTGCGCACTTGATTCCGTCCGGCACCGCAGCGAAGAGGACCTGCACCGCCTGGCCGACCACATCCCCGACGTGAAGGTCACGCGAAAAGTGATTGAAGGATTTCAGCGGGCTGGAGCGATTGTGGATGAGGGAATACGGTCGCGCGCTGATCTGATCGTGCTCGGCACAGCGTCCAAACGCGGATTGAAGAAGCTCGCCCTCGGTTCTACGGCCGAAGAGGTCGTTAGAACGGCGGGTTGCCCGGTACTGACCGTGGGCCCGCGCGTGCCGGCGCCTCCGCAGGGTCCAATCGCTTTCAAGAGAATCGTCTATGCAATCGACTTCTCTGCGCAGGCCGCGAAGGGCGTCAAGCTCGCGCTGGCCCTGGGACAGGCTGCCGGGACGAAGGTCTATCTGTGCCATGTCGTTGCTGACCATGGGGCGCCGAAGGATGAGCAGCGCGAAGCAAAATTCCTCGCGTCCTTGAAGGCGCTCATCCCTGCATCCGCGAAGTGCAGCTGCGAGCCGGAGCTAGTCGTCGAACATGGCAAGGCGTCGGAAGCGATTCTGCATCTTGCCAGGCGGGTCAACGCCGATCTCATCGTGCTGGGAGCCAGAAAGGCGTCGTTCTGGCTTGAATTTATCCAGACTGGCCTGACGCCTGCGCTGCTCGCAGAGGCAACTTGCCCAGTGCTTACTGTCTGCTGAATTCGCGCGGGTCACCGAACCCATCTTTAGCTTCAAGAGCCGCAGGGCGGAGAGAAGGTCTCTCCGCCCTGCGGCTCTTCGTGCATTTGGACTAGTGTTTGCCGGGGTCGAACCCGAAGATCACTGAGAACATGATGCTGCGGCCGGGGAGAACCGAGATCGCGTCGGCACCCGAGGGTGAAGTTTGCGTCAGGTTCGAGTTGAACGGATCCGAGTAGGTTGTACCGTTGGCAACGATGGTGTCCGCCGTGATCGCGGTGGCGATGCTGTCGCCGGTGATGTTGTGTTCGTTGAAGATGTTGTTGAAGCTGAGACGGAGTTTGGTGTTATTGAAGCGCGAGTTTCCGCGGATGGTGTAGTTGAGGAAGAGGTTGGTGACGGTGAAGGGAGAGATCGTCGCCTGGTTGTGGAAGGCGCCGTTGTCCAGCCGCTGGGTTCCGACGGTCTTGTTGAAGATACCTACATCCCAGGCGCTGTGCTGATAGGTAAGAGCCTCGGTAAAGATGTCGGAGGGAGTATTCGCGACCCAGAGGCCGCCCGGCGTGGGGATGGTGAGCGTCGGCGTGGTCGAAGTGCAGCCTACCGCCGAAGGGTTGCAGTAGGTGATGGCGCTACCCGTGTACTTGGCGTTGACGTAGCTGGCATTCAGGTAGAGGCTGAGGCCGTGAGAGAAGGCGACGTTGCTCTCGGCTTCGACGCCCTGGCTCACGGAGGGTGGCGTGGGATAGTAGACCGGCTCGCCTGTACTGAGCGGCGTGAAGGACGAATAGCCGCTGTCAAAGTGGATGTGAAAGTAGTCCGCGTCGAACGTCACGTTCTTCAGCTTGAGAACTGTACCCGTTTGATAGGTCGTGTTCCCTTGCTGCTTCGGGAGCACGGAGACCGGGGTTCCCGTGGCTGACTGGGTGAAGTCAAACGTGGAGGAGGGTGGGGTAATCGTACCGGTGGCATACTGCGCATAGGCCGACCAATTGTTCTGAATGCGGTAGTTCCCGGCAACGGAGGGGAGAGTCGCGAAATAGTTGCCACCGTTGGTAATAAAGCTCGCTGGGTTGTTGGTGCCGAGTCCACCGATCTTGCCGCCATTGTCGGCATACTGCTTGGTGCCAATGGTGAAGTAGGAGAACTTGACGCCCGGGGTAATGAATAGCTTCGAGGTAACGTGATACTCGTACTCGACGAACGGCTGGAAGGAGTTCTGGACAAAGTTCTCCTTGAAGTTAGGAAGCGGCGCGTCGAGCCACTTCTGCAGAGGGTCCGCCGGGTACTGGTGGCGGTTGGTGTTGGACCAGCTGTACCACATGCCGGTGCGAAGAACGCCGAACCTCGACACCTGGCTTAGCTGCGAAGTCTCGCCGTAGGTGCGGTAGCTGTTGTACTTGTCGACACCGCACGTGTACTTGTTCTTAACCAGCATGTTGCAGGTGTTCTTAATCGTGACGTTTAGGGGCGCATAAATGGTGCCAATCAGAGCGGCGTTGTCGGTGATCGGGACGGCGTTAGAGTACTTCTCGGAGTTGTCATAGTTGTACGTGTAGGGCTTGACGTCGAGGAGCCAACCCTTGCCGAAATCCTTGTGCACGCCGACGTACTCAAAGTCCGTGGGCACATGGTAGTAGTTGTACTGGTAATCGAGGTAAAGCATCGGATCCGCATTGTTGGTCAACAGGAAGTTGAGCCCCGAACCCGCGAAGGGAGCGTTGGATCCGGTGCAAGTGTAGCCGGGGCCAGGACCATACATCTGGCAGCGCGTGGCGCTGAAGTTCGGCGTGTTGGCGTCCAGCCAGATGACGGCGGAGAAACCGGTGATGGTGGTCTTGTCGGAGAGCTGGTACAGAACCTGGATATCGCCCGCGTTGCGCGTCTGGTAGTTGTAGGTCTGGTAGCCGTTCGAGCCCAGGTGGTGTACATCGAGCATCACGTTAAATTTGTGACCGGGGCCGAAGAAGCCGGAGTCGTATTCACCGTCAAAAAGCTTGGTATTGAAGGAGCCGTAGGAGAAGCCGCCGCGGATGTTCTGCAAGGGCGAGAAGGGTTTGGAGAGCAGGTTGATGGAGCCGCCGAAAGGCGCATAGCCGATCGTAGAGGCCGTGCCGGGTGACCGGTCAAAGTCAATGCTGCCGATGAACTGCGTGGGGAAGAAGGCCCAGGAGTGATGCGAGACGCTGTTGGTGTCCGACCAGGGGATGCCATCGAACTTGATGTCGTAGTCGCCGTCGGGGAACCCGCGGAAGTAGGTCTTGGACTGGCCGAGGCCGACTCCATTGGAGTTCGTCGTGAACGTGCCGGGGGCCATCTCAACGGCCTCACCATAGTCGGCGACCGGGGACATGAAGTTCTGGATCATCGCGCCGGTGATCTCGGTGCGTGACGAGGTTTCGGCGAGCAGTGCGTCCATGGGCGCAAGCGAGGCAGCAACGGAGCCAGTGCTGTCGGCTTCGACGGTGACGTCAGATGTAGTGCCGCCGATCTGCAGCGTAAGCGAGACGGCGTCAGCGTGGTCGGCCGCCACATGAATATTCTTCACGGACGTTTCGGAGAAGCCCGGCGCCGAAGCGTCGACCGTGTACGTCCCAATGGGAAGACCTGCGAGGCTGAAGTGGCCCATGGGGTCCGCTGTCGACGTCTTGATGCGGCCAGTGGCATCGTTCCGCACGATGATGGTGGCCTTCCCAATCAGCCCACCCTTGGCGTCGGCGACGTTGCCCTCAAGCGTCGCGCCGGCAGGCTGCGAGCTGGTTTGGCCATCGTCGTCGGCAATGATGCTTTGCATGCTGGATTGGGAGATCGCCACCGCGTGCAGCGGGACAAATACGAAGGCAATTGCGACGAACCGAACGTTGCGTTGCATCCAGCTGCAGAGAATCTTTCCTTGGCGAACCTTCACGAACACGTCCCTTCCTCGAGGCGTTGTTGATGGCGCGTGATGTGTCTCTAGGTGCGTCGGCGCGTCATGCGTTTGAGCAAGGCTCTGCATGGAGCTGCGAACTGCACCTCACGTGGAGATAAATTCTGAGAACTCGGTTACGAGTAACTTCGGTCCCTGAACGCATTCATTCGGTACTCTTGGGAGAGACAAATGAATGCGGCTGTGGCTTAGAGTCGCAGAACGACTCAGCACAAACGAGGCCTATGGTGACAGCCGAAACTGCGTAATTCGGTGAATGCCAGGTAAAAGGAATGTGAATCCGAAATCGAAGTTGTGAAAATCTCGGGAAATGTCCGATTTGTAATTTTTGCTCTACAGATCTATGGCGGTGCCGCCTGCCACGAAACACGCGGAGGAGAACACGGAATGTGGAGATCCAGGTTGAAGCGTCTCGGGATTCGGAATGCCTTTACAGCCAGCGTCCTGCTGGTCACCGTAATGTCCGCATCGCCTGGCCGCGCGACTGCACAGACTTCGGCGCCAGCCACTCCTGCCGCAGAGAAAGTCATCATCGATACCGATATAGGCGACGATGTGGACGATGTGTTCGCGCTCGCTCTCGCGTTATCCGATCCTCACCTGCAGATTCTCGGCATCACAACAGCGTGGGGCGACACGGATCTGCGTGCTCGCCTCGTGGAACGCCAGCTGAAACAAACCGGTCACGCAGATATCCCCGTAGCCGCTGGACCGAAGACAGACCCCGACACGACCTTCACGCAAGCCGCATGGGCAGAGGCGTATCCAGAGCCCGCCAAGGGATGGCCTCCTGCCATAGACTTCATCCTTGATCAGATTCGACGCAATCCCGGGCAAATCACACTGATTTCGTTGGCGCCACTAAGCAACGTGGGTGCGCTCCTTCAGAAAGATCCAGCCACCTTCCGCAAGCTCAAGCGCGTCGTAATGATGGGCGGCTCGATCCACCAGGGTTATGGCGACCTCGGTTATCTGCCGAACCACGGTCCCGACGCTGAATACAACATCAAGATGGACATTCCGGCGGCAGAGGCACTGTTTGCATCCAGCGTACCAATCGAGGTGATGCCGCTCGACTCCACCCAGTTGAAACTGGACGAAGTGCTACGCGGCACATTGTTCGCGCAGAAAACACCGATGACGGACGCGCTCGATGCACTCTACCGGCAGTGGGCCAGCTATCCAAACAATGTCACGCCAACGCTGTATGACGCGATGGCCGTCGCAGTGGTCATGGAGCCTGCGCTTTGTCCGGTGACGCCAATGCGCCTCCACATCGACGATGCAGGTTTCACGCGCGTCGAACCGGGCGCGCCGAACGCTCGTGTCTGCCTACACTCGAATGCAGACCAGTTCTTCCACTTCTATCTGCCGCACGTCTTAGGCAGCGCAATCCCGAAGCAGTAGCCGTAAGCAACTAACTGGGTTGCGCTTTCGGCGCCCTGACCAGGATTGGCAACACGATGGAGACGGCCATAATGCCGGCGATGATATGGAGCCCGCTCACATAGGATCCGCTGACTTCGCGCATATGGGCGATCAGCAGCGGGCCGAAGGCGCTCGCCATCCCCCATGCAGTGAGCATCAGGCCATAGATCGGGCCAACATTCTTTGACCCGAAGTAGTCCGCCGCGAACGCCGGCATGGTGCCAAATCCCCCTCCGTAGCACATCAGGATGAGGAACGACACCGTGGTGAGAATAGCTACTGAGCCAAGGCTCGGCAGTATCCAGAACAAGCCGACCTGGAGAATGAACATGACGAGGAAGGTCCATCGCCGGGTGATGGAATCGGAGATCCACGCCCAGAAAATGCGGCCAGCGGCGTTGCCAATACTGACGATCCCGACCATGCCCGCGGCCACAAAGACGGTCGTCTTGTCCAGCTCTTGAAATATTGGCGACTCCTGCGAGATGAGCGAAATGCCTGCAGAGGTATTCAGAAACAGGAGCAGCCAAAGGGCAAACCACTGCCATGTGCGGAGCGCCTCGCCCAGAGTGTAATCTTTCGCCGCCCGCTGCCGGTTTTCCGTGGCGGTGGGCGTCCAGCCTTCTGGCTTCCAGCCGTCGGGAGGATTTTGCATGAAGTATCCGGCAGCCATGGTGACGATGAGATAAATGAATCCCAGATACGCAAAGGTGTGCAGCACGCCAACGTGCTGGATGAGCCGCGTGGCCACCGGTGCGGTGACCAGCGCGCCTGCACCGAAGCCGCCGACCGCGACGCCGGTGATGAGACCGCGCCGATCGGGAAACCACTTGACCAGGACCGCGATGGGAACGATGTACCCGAAGCCGAGCCCAATGCCGCCGATGACTCCATAGCTCAGATACAACCACCACAGCTTATTTGCCGAGAAGCTCGCAAGGAAGACGCCGAGCCCATAAAGAAACCCGCCCGTGAGCGCGACCGTGCGCGGCCCAACCTTGTTCAACCAAAGGCCGCCGAAGAAAGCGGAGACGCCCAGCACAAAGATGCAGATCGTGAAGGTGAGGGTCACGTCCGAAATGGACCAGTGAAACTGCTTGACCAGAGGCGTGCGGAAAACGCTCCACGCATATACTGCGCCGAGTGCCATCTGCATAAGAAATCCTGCTGCTGCAATGCCCCAGCGATTCTGGTTCGACATATGATCTCTCCTTGCTACTGTCTGGATCACCTTGGGGGCCGGTACAGGACTGCAACCCGTAGGATGCTTAAGTCGGTGTCAGGAAGAGCGTTGGGCCGGCAGAAAGGGTGACGGAGCGAAGCCGAACCAGCGTAGCACGAAGGTGTCCGCGATCTCTCCAGCGTAGAACCAACCGAGATCCTTCCAGCCGTACCCGGGCGGCCAGCGCGAGGCATGTTCTTTCCACTGGAAACTATACCGCTGAAGAATCAAGCCCGTTCGCGGTAGATGGCTTGGGGAGCTGACGACCTCGACGCTGGTCCAACCCCTTTGCTGCATGATCTGACTGCTGAAGTAGATGTTCTGGATGGTATTCAACGCTTTGTCCTCAACCACAATGGCGGATGAAGGAACTCCCTCGGTTTCGGCAAGGGCGGCCATCGACTGGCCTTCGACAAACTGTTTCATAGTCGCGCCTCCGCTAAAGATGATATGCCCGGCGCGCCCGGCTTTGAATTCTCTGACGCCCTCATTGACCCGCTCGCGCTCTTCCGGCGAAGGTTCTCCATTTTTCAACGTCGGACTTCCAAGCACCAGGATCGTATCGAAGTGGCTCAGGTTGCAGTTGGTGTTCGGCACGGTCGCAAATGTCGCAACCAGGATCACCAGGAAGAAACCAACCAGTAATCCAATGCCAGCGAGCAACCGCAAGATCGATCGCACCATGCGCTATAGCCCGCTGACGGCAATCGGCCCGTCGCCCGCGGTCAGTTTGCGGTACTCCAGAAGCATGTTCAGGCGCCATCGCACAATCATTCCGAACGCCAGCACAAAGAACAGCCCGCCAGACTGCTCCACCGTTAGCAAGGTGTCGAAGTATCCGCGGGCCAGGATACGCACGGCCGCCAGGACGAGAATGACACTGAAAAAGGCGGGCGAACGCTGCATCATGATGGCGTCGCCCTGCTGCACCAGCCGCGATGTCTTCAGCAGCGGATACGCTAGAAGCAGTGCGCCGAGCAGAAATGCGGCTGTCCCCCACGTCCAGGGAATCCTAAATCTGGGGACGAGAAACATCGAGAATCCGGTCGCCATGCCCAACGGCGGAATCACAATTTTCTTCACAGAAACCGCGGTACGCCCCTCGCGTACGCGCCAGACGAGCACAGCCGCCAAGCCTACCAGCGAACCAACAATCGAAAGCTTGTTCGGATGAAACATCTTCCTCATGATAGCCGGTCAATGAGCGGCCACCCTCCAGCGGGTTCGAATCCAAGCGTCCGTTATGGACGCCATCAATTACATTCAACTGAATCAGGCGGTTTCCTGATGCCCTGACTCACCGCGCTGTGATACCGTTTAGCGATCGAAGATGCCTGAGTTCGTGCGCACGTTGAAGCCGACCCTTCCAGAATGCAAGCACAACCCGCAGCCCTCAGGGACCGCGTGCATCCTTCGCTGCGCATGGCTCGCGGGCGCCATTCTCTTCGGCGCCTTGGCCGCCGTACAGGCTCAACAACCCAGCACCGCTCCAGTCGTTGAGCCCGGGGCACCAGGCACTCCCAGCAAAACCCTTCCGCCCTCCACCACAGGCGTCCTCCCACAGACTTCCCACGCTGACATCGAGTTCATGCAGGGCATGATCATGCATCACTCTCAGGCCGTCGAAATGACCGCACTCATCCCGTCTCACACGCAAAATCCAGAGGTTCGGGCGCTCGGCGCACGCATCAGCCTGTCCCAGTCAGACGAGATTAAGTTCATGAAGCGCTGGCTGGCGGCGCGCGGTCAGCCTGAATCCATGGCCATGCCGGGTATGCCGGACATGGACATGAGCGGCAATCCCATGCACGCCATGCCCGGCATGCTCACGCCTGAACAGATGGACGCATTGCGCAAAGCCAGCGGCGCGAAATTCGACTACCTGTTTCTAACCGGCATGATTCAGCACCACAACGGTGCGCTCATCATGGTGAAAGATCTATTTGATAATGCCGGCGCGGGTCAGGACGCAGAGTTGTTCGACTTCGCCACGGACGCAGACAACACCCAGCGGGCCGAAATCAAAATTATGCAGAACATGTTGAAGGAGAAACCATGAAACGTTTCCATACGGCCATTCATTTGGCCGGTGCGCTGTTTGCCTTTGCCCTATTGTCCGCTACGACGAGCGCGTTGCATGCGCAAACGCCTGCGGCCAAACCCGCAGCCGAAGAACCCAATCCGTTCGCACCGCCGCCAGCCGCCCCGCTGCCTCCGGGTATGACAGGCTCCACCACCAACGATCCTCGCGTTGGGTTGAAGCCCGGCCTGTACGACGCCGGCGAGTCTGCCATGGGCATGGAGCATCTCGACTTCCTTAAGAAGCCAACGGCCTTCCAGGTCAATTCAACCAACCCGGACGATCCATCTGTTCAGAAGACCCTCGGTCTGCTTGGAATCGGCAACAGCGCCAAGATTCCCAAGCCGATGCAGCTCGTGATTGCGCAACTGGCCTTCGCCAACTCCGATTTCGCGTTTCAAGGCACCCACCTGTTTCAAGGGAACTTCTACGGCGTGAATTTTTACGACATCTCGAACCCAGCCAAGGTCTCGCTGATTACCTCGCTGGTTTGCCCCGGCGGCCAGGGCGATGTCTCCGTCTACGGACACCTTCTCTTCATGTCGGTGGAGATGCCCAACGGCCGCCTGGACTGCGGCACGCAAGGCTTCCCTCCCCCGCCGCCGCCGCCTCCCGGCCATGAGAAGGAACGTCCTATGCCAGCCGCGAGCCCCGATCGTTTCCGCGGCGTACGAATCTTCGATATCTCCGACATCAAGAACCCCAAGCAGGTAGGAGCCGTCCAGACCTGCCGCGGATCGCACACCCATACCCTGGTCGTCGATCCCAACGACAAGGACAACGTCTACATCTACGTCTCGGGAACATCGTTCGTGCGGCAGAAGGCGGAGCTTGAAGGATGTTCTGGCGAGGCTCCGGATAAAGATCCGAACACTTCGCTGTTCCGCATCGACGTGATCAAGGTCCCGCTGGCGACGCCGCAAGATTCGAAGATCGTGTCCAGCCCGCGCGTCTTTATGGATCCCCGCAGCGGCGCGATGAATGGCCTCAACAACGGCGGCAGCCACGGTACAGAAAAGGTGGCCGACACCAACCAGTGCCACGACATCACCGTCGACTCCTCACTAGGCCTCGCCGCCGGCGCCTGCTCGGGCAACGGCATCCTTCTAGACATTAGGGATCCCGTCCATCCCAAGCGCGTGGACGCGGTCAATGATCCCAACTATTCCTACTGGCACTCCGCGACGTTCTCCAACGACGGAACGAAGGTCGTCTTCACCGACGAGTGGGGCGGTGGTTTGCAGCCGCGCTGCCGTACAACCGATCCCATCAAGTGGGGCGCCGATGCGATCTTCACGCTGAAAGATAACCACCTGTCGCTGGCCAGCTACTACAAGATGCCCGCAGCGCAGACCGCCACAGAAAACTGCGTGGCGCATAACGGCTCGCTCGTACCCATTCCAGGCCGCGATGTCGAAGTGCAGGCCTGGTACCAGGGAGGCATCTCGGTGATGGACTTCACCGACCCCGCGCATCCGTACGAGATTGCGTACTTCGACCGCGGTCCGATCAGCCCCACAACGCTCATCCTCGGCGGCTATTGGTCGGCATACTGGTACAACGGCTTCATCTATGGCTCGGAGATTGCCCGAGGACTGGATGTTTTCAAGCTCGTTCCCAGCAAATTCCTTACACAGAATGAGATTGACGCAGCCAACCTCGTGCAGTTCAACGAGCTCAACGTGCAGAACCAGCCGAAGATCACGTGGCCTGAACAGTTGACGGTTGCGCGCGCCTATCTTGATCAGCTCCAGCGTTCCAAGGCGCTCCCGGCAGATAAGATTGCGGGACTCGATAAGGCGATTCAACGCACCCAGAAGTCCCACAACAACAAGAAGGACCTGGACAAGCTGCACACGATGGCGCCATCAGTAGAGGCCGATGCATCCGGCGCAACCGATCCGGCGGACGCAAAACGGCTGCACGCACTCGCGCAGATCCTCGATCATCCCGTGGCATAACGCATTCCAAAGCGCAGCACCGCACGAGAACGATGCGCTCGGCTATGAGGCCCTACCTCATAGCCGAGCGCCGTTAAGGCTCACCCCCACGCGCCGAGCGGGCCCAGATGCATCTCGTTGGTTGCTTTTCCCATCTACCTCAATGGAGCGAGTAATCGTCAAACCGACGCGCCATCCAGAGAGGCGACCATGAAGCATCCACCTTGTTCTATCGCGGAGCTGGAAGATACCTCCACTACTTCCCCTGAGCAACCCCGCACAACCGAAGCCCCGCGGCCCTAACACTTTCCCGTCGAGGCTTCATGAAGTCTGCGAGCGCCATCGGCGCTTCTGTCGCAGCGGGACTTCCCCAATTCGCAGCAGCACAAGCCGCGCGCGAAGCGGCCACAACGGCCTCCAAATATCCTGACGTCACGTTGCAGGTAAATGGAAAGGCGACGCACCTGTCGTTGGACACCCGCACCACGCTCCTGGATGCTCTGCGCGAAAACATGGCTCTCACCGGAAGCAAGAAAGGATGCGACCACGGACAGTGTGGCGCCTGCACGGTGCTCGTCGACGGCCGCCGCGTCAATAGCTGTCTCACGCTCGCGCTGTCGGTCGCTGGCAGCGAGATCACCACCATCGAAGGCCTTGCGAAGGGCGATGATCTGAGCATCGTGCAAGAGGCCTTCGCAGAACATGATGGCTTTCAGTGCGGCTATTGCACGCCAGGACAGATCTGCTCCGCAACGGCGCTGGTCGACGAAGCCAAGGCCGGCCAACTGAGCCAGGTGTCGTGGCACTCAGCCAAAGTGCGGCAGCCTGAAATCACGGACAACGAGATTCGCGAGCGCATGAGCGGCAACCTCTGTCGATGCGGGGCCTACCCGAATATTGTTGCAGCCGTTCGCGCCGCAATGGGTAAAGGAGCTTCGTCATGATTCCCTTCTACTACCAGCGCGCAGAGCCTACGGAAAGCGCCGTGAAATCTATCGGCATCCGCGGCGCGAAATTCCTCGGTGGGGGCACCAATCTCGTTGACCTGATGAAGCTCAACGTAGAACGCCCATCCACGCTTATGGAGCTTTCTACTTACTTCGTGAAGAGACCGGCGAGACGAACTGCGCAGAGAATCGGCCCATAAACACAGGTGTTTTGCATTCTCCGTTTATCTCCATATTCTCCGAGATATAAAGAGAAAAGGCCCAATTTCGTGGAAACCGGGCACTTCGTAGTTTTATAAGTTGCTGATTCCAGACCATTTACATCAAGCTGGCGGAGAGTGGGGGATTCGAACCCCCGATAGAACTTTTGGTCCTATAACGGTTTAGCAAACCGCCGCCTTCAGCCACTCGGCCAACTCTCCTGCGGGTAGAGTCTGATTATAGCCTGTGACCCCGTACCACGGCGAACCCCCTCACGCGTCCCCTGATTTAGCGATACATTGCAAGGAGCACCTCCCACGCCCGCTCCAGGAGATCGCCGCCATCGACCTCGCAATACCCCCGTCCGCCACGCGACCCTTGCGCCGTACTTTCCCCACACGCAACAAGCTGCGCCTCGTGCCGCTTCTCGCCGCCACCTACTTTATGGTCGCCGGCGGCCCCTATGGCCTCGAGGACATCATCGGCAAGGCCGGCTACGCACGCGCCCTCCTGCTTCTCGCCATCATCCCCCTCATCTGGAGCCTGCCCACCTCGCTCATGGTCGGCGAACTCGCCAGCTCCATCCCGGCTGAAGGCGGCTTCTATGTCTGGGTCCGCCGCGCCCTCGGCCGCTTCTGGGGCTTTCAGGAAGCCTGGCTCTCGCTCGCCGCCAGCGTCTTCGACATGGCCATCTATCCCACCATCTTCGTCCTCTACCTCGGCCGCCTCGCTCCCGCGTGGACCGCCGGCAACCTCGGCATCTTCTGGAAACTCGCCGTCGTCGTTGGATGCATGCTTTGGAATCTCAGCGGCGCCAAAGCCGTCGGCCAATCCGCTGTTGCGCTCTTCTGCGTCCTGCTCGCGCCCTTCGTCATCCTCATCACCGCAGGCCTCTGGTCCTGGCACGGCCACGGCACCGGTGCGCTTCTCCACTCCGTCGGTGTTCCCGACCTCGCCGGCGCCATCTCCGTCACCATGTGGAATTACATGGGCTGGGACAACGCCAGCACGGTCGCGCAGGAGGTAGAAGACCCTCAGCACAACTATCCTCGCGCCATGCTCGGCGCTACTGCGCTGGTCGCCTTCACCTACATCCTTCCGCTGCTGGCCGTAGCCCTCGCCGGCCTCGCGCCTGAGCAGTTCTCCACCGGCGCGTGGACCGACGCAGCCCGCATCCTCGCCGGCCCCATGCTTGCAATCGCAGTCGTTGCAGGTGGCATGATCAATGGCGTGGGCATGTTCAACCCGCTCATGATGAGCGTCACCCGCGTGCCGTTCGCGATGGCGGAAGACGGCCAGGCTCCGCAAATCCTTCTGCGCCGCACCAAGCTCGGCGTTCCCTGGGTTAGCGTCCTCGCCTGCGCGGCGATCTGGGGTCTCGCGCTCGGCTTCACCTTCGAGCGCCTCATCTCCATCGACCTCGTCCTCTACGGCGCATCCCTCATCCTGGAGTTCATCGCACTCGCTGTCCTTCGCCGCCGCGAGCCCAACCTTCATCGCCCCTTCCGCGTTCCCGGCGGCATGCCCGGTGCCATCGCCATCGGCATCGGCCCCACGCTGCTCATCCTCTTCGCTCTCTGGGCCGCCCGCAACGAGCAAGTCCTCGGGCTCAATGCGCTACTCTTCGCCGCCACCGTAGCCCTCGCTGGAGCCGCAGTCTACGGCATCACCGAACTCCTCCGCCGCCGCACCCACGTCTGAAACAAAAGCGGCTCGCGTCTGCAGCTTTCGCCACAATCCACGAGCCGCCTCCAAGCCTTCTGAAATCCCCTAAGCTAAGCTTTGACCTTCTTGTCCTCGGCCTTGGCCTTCCTGTCCTCGAACGCTGCCATCGACTTGGTAATCAACGCGCGCGCAGCAGCGGCATCGCCCCATCCCCGCACTTCGACCCGCTTTCCTTCAAGGTCCTTATAGATGGAGAAGAAGTGCTTGATCTCCCGCAGAATATGCGGATAAATCTGCGAGTAGTTGGCCACGTCCGTATAGCGAGGATTGCCTTCACCCACAGCCAGAATTTTCTGGTCCGGCTGCCCCTGGTCGATCATATCCAGCACACCAATCGGCCGCACTTGCAGCACGCATCCCGTAAAGCTCGGCGAATCCACCAGCACCACCACATCCAGCGGATCGCCATCTTCCGCATACGTGCTCGGAATAAAGCCATAGTCCCCCGGATAATGCACGGGCGAAAACAAGTTACGATCCAGGCGAAAGACGTGCAGGCTTTTGTCGTACTCATACTTGTTGATGCCATCCAGCGGAATCTCAATGACGGCATTCACCAACTCAGGGGCACTCTCACCCACCGGCAGTTCAAGGTAATTCGGCATAAATTTCGGGGTCTCTTCTTCTCTCTACGATTTCAAACCAGGCAATTCGCAACCATGCTGCAACGTCCAGCGTGCCGACCACAGCCTGCAAGAACAGCCAGTGATCTCAAACACAGTGCGATGTCTGCTTAACAGTCTATCGTCTCTCTACAGGCCGGGCACGCACCGTCCCGCACAGCCCTGCGCGTAAGGCCTTTTGCAGCACAATATCCAATGAAACCCTCCGCCAATCCAGCCGCACTGCCCCGTCCGGGCAGCTCCGGATGCTAGGCTGGAGGTTGGGAGTTTGATCCACCTTGATCGAGTCAGAAGTCAGCCCAAAAATCACCAGCCCCAGCCTTCACCCCGAAGGCAGCAGCCGCTTCATTCGCGCCTGCCTCCGGCAATCCGTTGATCGCACCCCCGTCTGGTTCCTCCGGCAGGCCGGCCGCTATATGCCCGAGTACATGGCCGTGCGCAAGCATCACTCTCTCCTCGACATCTGCCGCACTCCTGACATCGCCGCCGAAGTCACCATCACCGCCGCCGAGCGCCTCGACGTCGACGCCGCCATCATCTTCGCCGACCTCCTCCTTCCCCTCACCCCCATGGGCCTCGACTTCGAGTTCGTCGCCGGCGAAGGCCCGCAAGTCCACACCCCCATCCGCTCCCTCGAAGCAATCCAGGCCCTGCGCACCGATCGCGTCGACGAACTAAGCTACGTCGCCAAGGCCATAGAAAAAGTAGCCGCGCACTTCTCCACCCCCCGCGCGGACGGCGACCGCCTCGGCATCATCGGCTTCTGCGGAGCTCCCTTCACCCTTGCCAGCTACATGATCGAAGGCGGCAGCTCGCGCAACTACATCGAGACCAAGAAGCTCATGTACGCCTCGATGCTGCCCGACGAAGCCTTCCCCCCAGGTCAAGATCTCGGACTCCGGCTTCCCCGCCTCAATCACCAGGCGTGGCCGTTATTGATGTCCAAGCTCATCCAAGTGCTCGTCGCCTATGCCCAGCAACAAGTCGAAGCCGGCGCCGACTGCATCCAAATCTTCGACTCCTGGGCCGGCGCGCTCTCCGTCACAGACTACCGCCAGTATTGCCTCGCCCCCACCACCGAGCTCGTGCAGCGCATCAAAGCCCTCGGCGTCCCCGTCATCTACTTCGGCGTCGACACCGCCTCCATGCTTCCCGCCATGGCCGAAACCGGGGCGGATGTTCTGGGCCTGGACTGGCGCATCCCCCTCGACGAAGGCTGGCGCGCCGTCGGCCACGGTACCGCCGTCCAGGGCAACCTCGACCCCATCACCCTCTTCGCCCCGCTCGAGGTCCTCGAGTCCCGCGTCCGCGAAGTCCTTACCCTCGCCAACGGCCGCCCCGGTCACATCTTCAACCTCGGCCACGGCATCGTCCCGGGAACGCCCGTCGACAGCGTCATCCAGGTCGTCGAGTGGGTCAAGCAGTACGGCGTCAACACTCCCCGCATCTAAACACCAGAGGCCCACGACTTAATGAGTGCTGAATCCACCAGCCAGCGCACCGCAATTCTCCTGCTCGCCCACGGCACCCCGGACAAACTCAGCGAGATGGCTGAGTATCTGCAGAAGGTCACCGGCGGCCGCCCCATGCCGCAGCAAGTCGTCGAAGAACTCCAGCACCGCTACGCCGAAATCGGCCTCACCGAAACCAAGCCCGGCCTCGGCGATGACCGCCTTCCCGAAGGCCCGCCCCTCACCCACTGGACACTTCTGCAAGGCCGCATGCTCAGCGAACTCCTCGGCCAGCCAGTCTACGTCGGCATGCGCAACTGGCATCCCTACATCGCCGACGTCGTCGCGCAAATGCGCGCGGATGGCGTGCAGCACGCGCGCGTCCTCTGCCTCGCCCCGCAAAACTCCCGCACCTCCACGGGGCTCTATCGCCGCGCCCTCATGGCCGCCGTCGGCGACAGCTTCACCGTAGATTTCATCGCTGGCTGGGCCGACGAACCACTCCTCGCGCAAGCCTTCGCTGAACGCATGTGGCCAGCCTGGGCCGAAGCCTGCGCTATCGCGGACACGCGCGTCCCCATCCTCTTCACCGCGCACGCCGTTCCCTGTCGCACCATCATGTCCAGCGTCCCCACACCCGAGCCCAAACCCGGCGCGCCCATCCCCGCCGACGGCATGCAGCACTACGGCACGGCCCAGAAGCCCGACCCCTACCCCGTCGAGTGCAAACAGACGGCCCTCGCCATCGCCGCCGCCCTCCGCCCCGTTGGCCTCACCGACGCCGACTGGTTCTTCGCCTTCCAATCGCAAGGCATCGCCGGCGCCCCCTGGATCGGACCCACCGTCCCCGACACCCTCAAAGCCCTCGCCGAAGCAGGCCACAAAGCCGTCGTCCTCCAACCCGTCGGCTTCCTCTGCGATCACGTAGAGATCCTCTACGACATCGACATCGACTTCAAGCTACAGGCCGCCGCCCTCGGCATGCAACTCACCCGCGCCGAAAGCCTCAACGCCTCCCCCACCCTCATTCGCGCCATCGACAACGCCCTCCACCGCCGCTCCACCCGCCTCGATCCCAACGCCGCGCCGGAGCCCGCCCCGGGCCGCCCCGCCCACACCAAAGCGTAAAATCGACTCATGGGAATCACCCGCCAGCAAGCCCTCGACTGCTTCGCCTCCGACGACCTCATCGGCATCGGCATGGAGGCCGACGCGCTCCGCCGAACCCTCCACCCAGAAGGCGTCGTCAGCTACACCATCGACCGCGTACTTCCCTGCTCCACTCCTGACCTCGAAGCCTCATACGCCAGCGCCCTCGAGTCCGTAGCCATGGGCGCTACCGGCCTGCACCTGCCGCCGGTCACTCGCCAGCCCGTCACGCTCGACCACTTCGAAACCCTCTTCTCCGGCATCAAGCAGCGCTTCCCCGAAATCCAACTCCACGGTCTCTCCGCCACCGAGATCGTCGCGCTCGCCGCAGCCGAAAACCTCTCTCTCCGCGACACCATCGCCCGCCTCCACGACGCCGGTCTCGATTGCATCGCAGGCGCCGCCGTCATCTTCAACGACGAGATTCGCAAGCGCGCCGTCCCCGATAAATGCACCACCGCAGAATGGATCAGCGTCCACCGCACCGCCCACCAGCTGGGCCTGCCCACCAAGGCCACCATGATCTTCGGTGTCGGTGAAACCATCGCCGACCGCATCGACCACCTCGAGATCCTCCGCGCCCTCCAGGAAGAGACTGGCGGCTTCACGGCCTTCACCCCGCTGGCTGCCCAGCCCGGCGACGTCAGAATCCCACCCGATGTCCCCGAGCCCACCGCAGTCGAGTACCTCACCACCCTCGCCGTCGGCCGCCTCTACCTCGACAACATTCCCAACCTCCAGGGCTCCTGGTCCACCCAAGGCCTCAAAGTCCTCCAGATGGGCCTCCGCTTCGGCGGCAACGACGTCGGAGCCGTCCTTCTCCAAGAGCGCTTCGGGAAACCCGGTGGCGCCACCGAAGAAGAACTTCGCCGCATCATCCGCGAAGCCGGCTTCAAGCCCGTCCAGCGCGACGCCCTCTACCGCACCATGTTTCTCAACTAACCGCAGCCGCTCCGATCGAACCCTGCTCTCGATCCCGGCAGCCCAATCTCCGCGCACCGCGCAACCCGTTCGACCTGCCAAACAATCTGAACCAACAGACAAGCATCGCGTAAAATTAGCCTCACACCTTAGCAACCGGAGACACACCTGCTCAGCCAACTCAACGCGCTCGCCATGTTCCTCACCTCTCGCGGTCTGGGGCACTACTGGAAAACGCACTACGCTGATCACACCTTCCGCAACGTCTATCGTTGGAACGCCTTCGACATCAGCCTTCTCATCCCCTACTTCCTGGTGATGATCATCCTCGCCTTCTACGGCATCCATCGTTACCAGCTCGTCTGGCTCTACTACCGCAACAAGCGCAACGAGTCCCACTCCAACCAACCTCCCTCCACCTTCGCCGAAGAAGACCTCCCCTTCGTCACCATCCAACTCCCCATCTACAACGAGCAGTTCGTCATCGACCGCCTCCTCGACGCCTGCTGCCGCCTCGACTACCCCCGCGACCGCTTCGAGATCCAACTCCTGGACGACTCCACCGACGAAACAGTAGACGTAGCCCGCGCCATGGTCGCCCGCTTCGCCGCCGGCACCCAAGGCCTCGACCCCCAGCCGGTCTACTACCTCCACCGCACCAACCGCCACGGCTACAAAGCCGGCGCCCTCGAAGAAGGCCTCCGCACCTCCAAGGGCGAACTCATCGCTATCTTCGACGCAGACTTCGTCCCTCCGCCCACCTGGCTCCGCAGCGTCGTCCACCACTTCTCCGAACCCGGCATTGGCATGGTCCAAACCCGCTGGACGCACCTCAATCGCAACTACAGTTTCTTGACGCAAGTCGAAGCCATTCTCCTCGACGGCCACTTCGTCCTCGAGCATGGCGGCCGTTCTCGCGCCGGCGTCTTCTTCAACTTCAACGGCACCGCCGGCATGTGGCGCCGCCAGGCCATCGACGAAGCCGGTGGCTGGCAACACGACACCCTCACCGAAGACACCGACCTCAGCTACCGTGCGCAACTCAAAGGCTGGAAGTTCAAATACCTGCAAGACGTCGAGTGCCCCGCCGAGCTCCCCATCGAGATGACCGCCTTCAAGACCCAGCAAGCCCGCTGGGCCAAGGGCCTCATCCAGTGCTCCAAAAAAGTTCTCCCCAACGTCTTCCGCTCCGACGTCCCCTTCCACACCAAGCTCGAAGCCTGGTACCACCTCACCGCCAACATCAGCTACCCGCTCATGATCATCCTGTCCGTGTTGCTGATGCCCGCCATGATCATTCGCTCCTGGCAAGGCCCGCTGCAGATGATGCTCATCGACTTCCCGCTCTTCATGGCCTCCACCATGAGCGTCTCCACCTTCTATCTCGTCAGCCAGAAAGAGCTCTACCCGCGCACCTGGTACAAGACCTTCCTCTATCTCCCGTTCCTCATGTCGCTTGGCGTTGGTCTCTCCGTTACCAATACCAAGGCCGTCTTTGAAGCCCTCTTCGGCATCAAGAGCGCCTTCGCTCGCACCCCAAAATATCGCGTGCAGCTAAAGGGCGAAAAGTCCCAGGCCAAGAAATATCGCAAGCGCCTCGGCATCATCCCCTGGATCGAACTCCTCATCGGCTGCTACTTCGCCGCCACCATCTACTACGCCATCTCTACCGAAAACTACTTCACCGTCCCCTTCCTCATGCTCTTCGTTCTCGGCTACTGGTACACCGGCCTGCTCAGCATCTTCCAGGGCCTCTTCGAACGCAAGGCCTCCGACGGCGACGAGATCCACGAGAAACCCTACCCCGTCGGCGTCTAATTTCCGGCTTCATCCCCAAAGCAAAAGGCCCGCAATCGCGGGCCTTTTGCTTTCTGCTGGCCTCCGTATTAGAACCGTATGCCAAACGTTATCGGAAAATAAAACGTGTGATTGCTGTTTGCCGGATAGAAGTTCGTCGTCGTATCCGTGATCGTCGCCAGGCTTTCCGGCGTATTCACAATGCCACTCCGCGCAGAGTTCGCGATGAAGACATACCGCGCTTCCACGTACAACTTCGCATGCGTGTCGGGCGAGAACTTGAACGTTCCGCCTGCCCCGACGTCAAATCCCGGCGCATTCGATGTGTAGTAATCGAAGTTGTAGGTGCCGTAATAAATGCCGCAATAGTAGTAGCAGACAAACTGCCGGGTCGGCAGCGTAAAGTTTGCGGTCTTGTGATAAAAACCTACGCCTGCCTTCACATACGGCTCAAACATTCCGCCAGAGTGGAACGTCCATGTTGGCTCCAGCGAGAACGACCAGATATGGCTGTTCCCATCCAGCAGATACTGAATCCTGTCGTTGGAGAAAATGTAATCGTAGATGGCAATCTGGTTGTCCAGCGCACCCTTGGTGAACCCAAACTGATCCCAATCAAACTCGATCGGCACAGCAAGATGGCTGTTGAACCGCGGACCTACACCTGCTTGTATGCTGAAGTTCGGCGTCAGGTAGTCGGACGTGTTGGCCACCGGCACCGTCAAGCCCGCACCGAAATACGCCGTGTACTTCGACGAGTCATCCTGGTTGGTGCCTGGCGGCATATATCCCGGGCGCCCATTCGACTGCGCATGACCTCCGCCCGCTCCCACGATCAGCTTGCTGAAGTCCGGCACCGGCGCAACCACCAGCGCCTCCGTCGGCTCCGCGGCACTCGACGAGTAGGTCGGGCTCAACTCGTTCGCCGTCGCAAAACTACTCTGAGCCTTCATCATTCCAGCGCCCGCACCAACCATAGCCACCACGGCCAACGCACGCCACGCAATACCAGAGAGAGACGCTCCAGACCGGCCGCGCAGCCTCTCCGAAGTTTCGATAAATTTTGTCATGTTGGACTCCTGTAAGTCAGCGGCCTGAAACAGAAAGCAGCTTACCGAACAAGCGTCTTCACTGAGCTCTAGGCCGTCTGATAAATCGGCAGTCTTATCACCGTACACCGTTGGACGAGTGATTCCAGCCGCTGGATTACATTTTTCGTGCCGAAGTGCTAACCGCACAACCCGCGTCCGCTAAGCCTTGTGGCTTCAGTAGGAAACAACGACCTCGACCCTCGTACACTATTGACTAGTCATGTCCATCGCTTCCAACCTCGAACGAATAAAAAACGAAATCGCCGACGCCTGTGCCCGCGCCAACCGCGACCCCGGAACCGTCGCCCTCATGGCGGTCAGCAAGATGCATCCCGCCGAATCCGTCCGTGAAGCCTACGAAACCGGCCAGCGCCTCTTCGGAGAAAATCGCGTCCAGGAGTGGCAAACTAAACGCGCATCCCTCACCGATCTCTTCCCAGCTGCGCAAACCCATTTAATCGGCGCGCTGCAAAACAACAAGACCTCCAAAGCCGCCGAGATCTTCGACGCCATCGACACCCTCGACGACCTCAAAACCGCAGACCGCCTCAACGCCGCCGCCGCGTCCCTCAACAAAACTCTCCGCATCCTCATCGAGGTCAAACTCTCACCCGAAGACACCAAGCACGGCCTCGCCCCCGAAGACCTCACCACCCTCCTCCGCGCCCTCGCCCCGCTCACAAACCTCGAACCCCGCGGCCTCATGACCGTTCCCCCCTTCGACGAAAATCCCGAAACCGCCCGCCCGTACTTCCAACACCTCCGCCGTCTTCGCGACGACAACCTAGCCCTCTGCCCCACCCTCACAGAACTCTCCATGGGCATGTCCAACGACTTCGCCGTGGCCATCGAAGAGGGCTCCACCACCGTCCGCATCGGCACCGCCATCTTCGGCAAGCGCACTTACGCATGAGCCTCACTCTGCGCGCCACCACCAGCGGTTGCACCCTCAACGTGCGCGTTCATCCCGGCGCCCGCCGCAACGCCATCACAGGCATCCACGACGGCGCACTAAAAATCTCCCTCACCACCCCGCCCACCGACGGCCGCGCCAACGCCTCACTCATCGCCTTCTTAGCCGAAGCCCTCAGCATCCCCCGCGCGCACATCACGCTCACCACCGGCGCCACCAGCCGCACCAAAACCCTCCACCTCGAAGGCCTCACGCCCGACGCCCTCACCGCCGCACTCGAACCCAACCTCGCCTAACTCCTACGCCACCCCACCATCGCAATCCCCACGATCAGCGTCACCGCACCCCCCGCAAACAACCCAGCCATTGCCCCCGCCAGCCTTACCTCCGGCTGCATCGCCCCAGCACTCGCCACATGACTCATCACCGCGCGCGCCGTCATCCACCCCACCCCCGCAAACACCGCCACCAATATCAACACCCGCAAAGCCACGCGCATATCTATTCCTCATACGCTTCAATGGGACACGCGAAGCCTCTCGCCGTCCGCGCAGGACCTCACTCCCACTCAATCGTGCCTGGCGGCTTCGACGTAATGTCATACACCACGCGATTAATCCCGCGCACCTCGCTCACAATCCTGCTCGAGATCGCGCGCAACACGTCGTACGGCAGCGCCGCCCAATCCGCCGTCATGCCGTCCTCGCTCTCCACCGCACGAATCGCGCACGTATACGCATACGTCCTCTGATCGCCCATCACCCCCACCGTCTTGATCGGCAACAGCACCGCAAAACTCTGCCACACCTTCCGATAAAGCCCCGCCTTCTTGATCTCATTCGTGCAGATCGCATCGGCCTCTTGCAGAATCGCAACCCGCTCCGGCGTCACCTCACCCAGAATCCGCACCGCCAGCCCAGGCCCTGGAAACGGCTGCCGCTCCAGAATCTCTTCCGGCATCTGCAGGTCCCGACCAATCCGCCGCACCTCATCCTTGAACAAATCCCGCAGCGGCTCAATCAATTTCAGCTTCATATCCTCAGGCAGCCCACCCACATTGTGGTGACTCTTGATCACGTGCGAAGGCCCATGAACACTGGCCGATTCAATCACATCCGGATACAGCGTCCCTTGCACCAGCCACGCAACTTCCTCACCCGCAGACTTCTCCGCGTCGAAAATCTTTTTCGCCTCATCATCAAACACTGCAATAAACTCGCCACCAATCGCCTTCCGCTTCGTCTCCGGATCGGTCACTCCCGCAAGTTTACTTAAGAATCTTTCCGAAGCATCCACCGCGACCACGTTCAGATGCAACTCCTCGCGCATCGTCTTTTGCACCTTCGCAAATTCATCTTTACGCAGCACGCCGTTGTTCACGAAAATGCAAGTCAGCCGATCCCCAATCGCACGTGCCACCAGCACCGCCGCCACACTCGAATCCACGCCCCCGCTCAACCCGCAGATCGCATGTCCCGTCGGCCCCACCTGCTCGCGAATCTTCGCCACTGTCGACGCAATAAAATGTTCCGGCGTCCAGTCCTGTTTCGCCCCGCAAATATCCACCGCGAAATTCTTCAGCAGTTCCATTCCCTGCTTGGTATGCGCGACCTCCGGATGAAACTGCACGGCCCACATCTTGCGCGACTCATCCGCAATCCCCGCAATCGCATTCGACGTCCGCGCCGTCACCCGAAATCCCGGCGCCAACGTCTCCGCGTGATCTCCGTGCGACATCCACACCGACATCGCAGCCGGCAGCCCACGAAACAGCGGCGTCTCATCCACCACCGTCACCTCGGCATGCCCATACTCGCGCTCATGCGCAGGCACTACCCGCCCGCCCAGGTGATGCGTCATAAACTGCAGCCCATAACAAATTCCAAGGATCGGCAATCCTGTATCGAGAATCGCCTTATCGGCCTTCGGGGCCGCATCGTCATACACGCTCGACGGCCCGCCCGACAGCACAATCCCCTTCGGCTCAAGCGCAAGGATTTTCTCGAGTGCCGTCGTGCATGGCAGCACCACCGAGAACACGTTGAACTCGCGAATACGCCGCGCGATCAGCTGCGTATACTGCGAGCCAAAATCCAAAATTACAATGGTCGAAGAAACCGGGGCGAGGGTAGCGGTCGTACCAGGAGTGTCCACGTATCCAGTGTAAATCGCCAGCCTGTGGGCGATTTACTCGCTCTTGTCCCGCTGCCGCGTCGAGCTGACCGCACCCATCAATCCGCCGCCAAACAACAAAATCGCCAGCGCGATTGTCCAGTGCTCGGGCAGGTGCACCAAGTGACAGATATACAGCACGCCAACAATCAGGATGAGCGTCCCGACAGCATAAAGAGCGAACGACATGACATTGTCCTCCAGAGCGAAAGGAACTCTGTCAAGATACGATGCCCTTTACACCTCTCGCGAGCGGCCGGAATCAGGAAAATTGTAGGCTCGCCACAGAGAAAGATAGGCCGCCGACCGCACCACGTGAAAATAATCCGACATCCCCAGGTACACCAGTCCCACCCCCGACCACCAGCAATTCAGAAACGTCTGCGTCTCGACGTTCGAAAACGGCAGCGGCGATGCCGAAAAAACCATCGCCAAAACAATCAGCGCGATCCGCACAATGTTCATCACCATGTTGATCTCGATCAACTTCCCCCGTACCGCCCCACTCTTGAATGCCGCCCGCAGCGCGTCCCCCGCCCCCAACCCCAATTGCATCGCCAGCAGCGGCGCCAGGTACAACGGCCAACTCACCGCCCCCCACAACACATAGAGCGCCAGCGACCCCACAATCAGCATCGCAAAAC
>Ga0302226_10000569_pt1 | contig 30101 bp, 17 predicted proteins | sample II_Palsa_E3_3_FD_193524 | JGI IMG/M metagenome (GOLD analysis project Ga0302226, IMG submission 193524) | Peat permafrost microbial communities from Stordalen Mire near Abisko, Sweden - II_Palsa_E3_3 | ecosystem: Environmental > Terrestrial > Soil > Palsa > Peat permafrost | place: Sweden...
CTGGGTGATCGCCGAGACGGCATTGCCGTCTATGAGCACCAGATCGGCACCGGTGGAGTCGTGGCCGCCGGCGTACTTGGTGCCAGTCAGCCGCAGTATGTCGCGCAGGTACCACAGCAGCGGCATCTGCGGATCGCCCGTGTGACGGTAGTGCTCGCCGTTGATCTCGAGATCAATGCCGTCGCGCACCTTCTCGGCCACGATGCTGCTGTCCGAAGTGACCGGCACGGCCTGGGCTTGCACTGGCGCCATCCAACATCTCCTTGAGTTCTATCCGCGCATTGTGGCATTGCTGCCGCCCGCTTAGGGGTGTGCGCGACTGAACAGGCGGCGCCAGAGAACATATACCGGCACGCCGGCCGCCATGATCAGGGTAACTATTCCAGCATTGCGCGGGTTGCCGCGTGCGGTCATCACCACTACCCACGCCACCGTGCCAATGAACAGCAGTGGCAGCCAGGGGTAGCCCGGCACCTTGAAGCTTGCCGTGGCGCCGTCGCGGCGGCGATACCAGAACAGCGTGGCGACACCGACCGCACAGGCCAGCCAATCGCCGAACGTGGCGTAATCCAGCAGTTGGCCGTAATCGACCAACAGTGCCAGCGCGATCGCCCAGCCGGCCAGCAACAGCAACGCCGTGTTCGGCGTGCGATAGCGCGGATGCAGCCGCGCCACCGCGTGGAAGAACAGCCCATCCTCGCCCATTACCTGCAGCACCCGCGCGCCGGCGACCAGGGTGATGTTGCAGAAGCCCAGCGTGGAGATCGCCACACCCAGCGCGATCACCTTGGCACCGAGCGGGCCGAATACCTGCTGCATCACGTCTGCCGCCGGTGCACGGCTGGCGGCGAGACCGGCATGACCGAGCACGGCCAGATAAGCCACGTTGACCAGCACGTAGGCGGCGATCACCAGCAGCATGCCGAGCAACAGTGCACGTGGCAGCGTGCGTTGTGGATCGCGCACTTCGCCGGCCAGATTGTTGAGATAGGTGAAACCGGAATAGGCAAACAGCACCGGCAGCGCCGCACCGATGAAACCGACGTCATTACGGGCCGGGTCGACGGCCAGGATCTGGCCATGACCGGCACCCGCGAGGAACAGGCCGCATACCACCAGCACCGCCACCGCCAGCAGCTTGAGCAGGGCGAACAGGTTCTGGATCTGCGCGCCCAGGCGGATACCGAACAAATTGATCCCGCTGACGAATACCAACGCGCCGATGGTCAGCGGCAACGCCATCGACGGTGGCAGGCCGAACGCCGCCGCCGTATAGCTGGCGAAGATGGTCGCCACGGCGGCGGTGGAGCCGGAATAGATCACCAACAGCATGGTCCAGCCGAACAGGAACCCGGCCAGCGGCCCGAACGCCTCGCGCAGGTACACATAAGTGCCGCCCGCGTGGGGTCGACGTGCACCGAGCTCGGCGTAGCACAGCGCGCCGATCAGGGTGAGTACACCGGCGCCGGCCCACATCAGCAGCAAGGTCAGGCCCGAGTCGGTGCGCTGCGCGGCAATGCCCGGGTTGAGAAAGATGCCGCCGCCGATAATGCCGCCGACCACGATCAGCGCGGCGTCCCACGGACGTAGACTGCGCTGGTAACCACTATCGGGTCTGGGCATGGCAAGCGGCTTTAACCAAGGAAGGCCGAAGCATGACGGCCGCGTCGCCACGCGGCAAGCGCGCCCCGCATGTGCAGATTGGCAATGACGATAGGCGTGCTGGCGATCCATATAGTCAACCGTTACATGCATGTCGCGCTGTGCATGATTACGTTGAGCTGTCTTGCAAGATCACCAGGGACAAAAAGCACGTAAAGACGAACTCAGAAAGTTGCCCTCTGCATAGATTCTTGAGCGGCATTCACTGATCACTGTCGAAAAAGGAAAATCGCAATGAACAAGTTGATGATGGCTGTGTGGGTCTGGCCATGGGTGGTATTTCCACGGGTTCTTTGGCGGATGGCGGCAACTTCTACGTGAATGTCGATGCCGGTCAGGCGGATTACAGCGTCGCCTCCACGTACAACACAGCTCACTACAATTTATACATTGGTGGCAACCCGGATACGAAGGATACGGCCGGCGCGCTGCGTTTTGGCTACCGCTGGCATAGCGTGGCGGACTTCGGTGTTGAAGCCGGTTATGTTGACCTGGTCAGTCCATGCGGACATTGCCGGGATTTGCCAACAACTACTACACGAATGACGTGAAAAGTCGCGATTGGTTGCCGGGCGGCAACCTGAAGTACAACATCAATGACAACTGGTACGTGTCGGCTCGTGGCGGCTGGTTCCACTCACAAGTCGAGAGCGAGGGGACGGGATTCATGACTGCGCCTCCCTTAAAACGTATATGGCAGTGGAACACTACAATTTTTCTTCAACCGGCACTGGCGAGTATCTTGGTGTGGGTGCGGGGTACAACCTGCCATCGAATGTCAGTATTGGCCTGAGCTACGACAACTACCACGCGCACCCAATCAGCAATGGCACGGGCACCGGGGTCAATGTCGCGTTGTATTCGGTGTCCGCCGAATACCGCTTCTGAATCGAGCGCACGCCTACGTAACGGGCAATGGAAACGGCCCAGCAGCCACCTCGCGTGGCCGTTGGCGTTTTCGGGATGGGTCAATTTGGCGGCAGGTTGCCTAGCCAAGCTCGAGTACACACCAGTCACGCGGCCGTCAGCGGCCGCACAGAGTTGTTCTGTCGCTTGGCCAGGCCTTGCCGCGTTTCGTCTACTCGCAGTGCCTCCCGTCAGCAGCACGGCGGTCCCCCTGAAGATTGCCGGACCCAGCCCCAGATCCTGCGAAACCGCATGCTCCATTTACCGGGCGAAAGTATCGCCTGGAAGTAGGTTTTTGCGACGCGACTGGTTGATCCATTAAGCGCTGCGCATTTTTCTGCGTCGATTGCTTATGTGCCGGCAAATTAGCAAGAATGCGCGTTCTCGCGTGCATGGGGCTGCGAGGGGCAAATACGACCAAACAGGGAAGCTTATGAATAAGCGATTTCAGATAACCGCCATTGCTGCCGTGCTGATGGCAGCTTCGGGCAGTTCGTTCGCCACCGATCCAGGCACATTTTTCATCAACGGCAATCTGGGGCAGTCGAGTTACAACAGCGGTACCGCGACCAACAACACGGCTTTCAGCTCCGCCATACGTGCGGGATACACCTGGTATAACGACACCTGGAATTTTGGCGTCGAAGTCGGTTATGTCGACCTGGGTTCGATCCACGGCCCGGTAAACATAGACGGCATCAGCGCCCGTGCCACCGATCAGGGCAAGGGTCCATTGGCAGGCCTCAACCTCAAGTACAAGTTTGGGAATAATTGGTACATCTCCGGTCGCGGCGGCTATCTCCATTCCACGCTTAAAGCAAGCGTCAGCGGTTACGGTTCGCAAAGCATCAGTGGCAATGGCGGTTACGCCGGTCTCGGCGTCGGTTATGACATCACGCCACACTTCAGCCTTGGCTTGGACTACGACCTCTATCGTGCAAGAGCGAGGGCCGATGGCCTGCAGTTTCGCGGCTATATCGGGGTGACCTCGGCATTTGCCGAATATCGCTTCTGAATGATCGCACTTGCGTCAAAACAGCGGCCGCCCTGTGCGGCCGCTGTTTTTTGAGGCTGGGCCAGGTTGCGGCACAATAGGCGGCTTGCGCGCTGCGGACGGTCGTTCCGGCGCCTTCCCCCGAAGTCGAAGCCATCGCCATGACCATCATCAAGCAAGACGATCTGATCCAGTCCGTCGCCGACGCGCTGCAGTACATCAGCTATTACCACCCGGTTGACTACATCAAGGGTCTCGCGGCCGCCTATGAGCGCGAGGAAAGTCCGGCGGCGAAAGACGCGATGGCGCAGATCCTGATCAACTCGCGCATGGCGGCTGAGGGTCATCGGCCGTTGTGCCAGGACACTGGCATCGTCACTGTGTTCCTCAAGGTCGGCATGAACGTGCAGTGGGACGCAACGCTTTCGCTGGATGAGATGGTCAACGAGGGTGTGCGCCGTGCCTACAACGACCCGGACAACAAGCTGCGCGCCAGCATCCTGGCCGACCCCGCGGGCAAGCGCATCAATACCAAGGACAACACGCCGGCGATCATCAATGTCTCGATCGTGCCGGGCGACAAGCTCGATGTGATCGTGGCGGCGAAGGGCGGCGGCTCCGAGGCGAAATCGAAGTTCGTGATGCTCAATCCGTCCGACTCGATCGTCGACTGGGTGTTGAAGACCGTGCCCACGATGGGCGCCGGCTGGTGCCCGCCAGGCATGCTCGGTCTCGGTATCGGCGGCACCGCCGAGAAGGCGATGCTGCTGGCGAAGGAGGCGCTGATGGAGCCGATCGACATTCAGGAGCTGATCGCTCGCGGCCCGAGCAATCGCGCCGAGGAACTGCGCATCGAGCTGTACGAGAAGGTCAACGCGCTCGGCATCGGTGCGCAGGGCCTGGGTGGCCTCACCACCGTGCTTGACATCAAGATCAAGGATTACCCGACCCATGCGGCGAACCTGCCGGTGGCACTGATCCCGAACTGCGCCGCTACCCGCCATGCGCACTTCACGCTGGACGGTTCCGGCCCGGTGATGCTCGATCCGCCGTCGCTGGAAGACTGGCCGAAGCTGACCTACGACAGCTCGAAGGGCCGACGGGTGAACCTCGATACGGTGACGCGCGAGGAAGTGGCGAGCTGGAAGCCGGGCGAAGTGCTGCTGCTCAACGGCAAACTGCTGACCGGACGCGATGCCGCGCACAAGCGCATGGTCGAGATGTTGAACAAGGGCGAGTCGCTGCCAGTCGACTTCATGGGCCGCTTCATCTACTACGTCGGCCCGGTCGACGCGGTGCGCGACGAAGTGGTAGGCCCCGCCGGTCCCACCACCGCCACCCGCATGGACAAGTTCACCGAGCAGGTGCTGGCACAGACCGGTCTGCTCGGCATGGTCGGCAAGGCTGAGCGCGGTCCGGCCGCGATCGAGGCAATCAAGAAGCACCAGTCGGTCTATCTGATGGCCGTGGGCGGTGCGGCCTACCTGGTGTCCAAGGCGATCAAGGCTTCGCGCGTGGTCGGCTTCGCCGATCTCGGTATGGAGGCGATCTACGAGTTCACCGTGCAGGACATGCCGGTGACGGTGGCAGTGGATTCAGCGGGTACCTCGGTGCATCAGACCGGTCCGAAGGAATGGCAGGCGCGGATCGGCAAGATCCCCGTGGTCGTGGCCTGACGTGCATCGCGCTGTCCTTCTGTGAACGGTAATGATCGTATGTCGCGCATGCGACATACGCGGACGTTTGGACGTCCAAACATTTTGCCATTGCAATCCGGCTGCTGCGGCGCAACACTGGCCGGATTATTTTCCCACCACCGCCACTGAAGGTAGCCGTGAATCCGCAAAGCCCCGCGTCGCTCCACGCTGACGCATCCTGGATCGTGATGAAGTTTGGCGGCACCAGTGTCGCCACCCTGCCGCGCTGGCAGAACATTCTGGAGCTGGTAGCCACCCGTCGTGCCGAAGGCGCGCGGGTACTGGTGGTCGTTTCGGCGCTTACCGGCATCACCGACGCACTCAAACAACTGTGCACACAGGGCGACAAGGGCAAACGCATCGAGGCTGCCAAGGCGATCGCACAGCGTCACTACGACCTGCTCGACCACATGCAGCTGGCGGTTCCGGATACGCTCGATGCGCGGTTGACCGAACTGGCCACGCTGGCTGAAGGTGGCTCGGCCGTGTTGGGCGAGCTGGCATGGGCAGCGGCGATCCAGGCCCATGGTGAGCTGCTCTCCAGCGCACTCGGCGCGGCCTTTCTCAGCCATAGTGGTTTACCCACACAGTGGCTTGATGCGCGTGACTGTCTTGCCGCGATCGCGTTGCCGAATCAGAACGAGCGCACCCGGCTGCTGTCCTCAATGGTCGATTCGCGACCCAACCCGGTGCTGGCTGCGCGACTGGCCACACTGGGCGACGTGTTCATCACCCAGGGCTTCATCGCCCGTGAGTCGCAAGGTCGCACCGTGCTGCTGGGTCGCGGTGGCTCGGACACCTCCGCCTCCTACTTCGGCGCGCTTCTGAAGGCACAGCGGGTGGAGATCTGGACCGACGTGGCCGGCATGTTCACTGCCAATCCCAGGCAGGTGCCGGGTGCGCGTCTGTTGCAGCGACTGGATTACGAGGAGGCGCAGGAAATCGCCTCCACCGGTGCCAAGGTGCTGCATCCGCGCTGCCTGTCGCCGTTGCGCGAGTCGCGCGTGCCGCTGCTGATCAAGGACACCAACCGGCCCGAGCTGGATGGCACGGTGATCGGTCCGGAAGTGCGCGCACATGCGCCCAGCGTCAAGGCGATCAGCGCGCGCAAGGGCATCACCCTGGTATCGATGGAATCGGTCGGCATGTGGCAGCAGGTCGGTTTTCTGGCCGACGTATTCACGCACTTCAAGCAGCATGGGCTGTCGGTGGACCTGATCGGCTCGGCCGAGACCAATGTCACGGTGTCGCTCGACCCCACCGAGAATTTGCTCGACTCCGATGCGATCGCGGCGCTGGCCACCGACCTCGCCAAAGTGTGCCGGGTCAAGGTGATCGCGCCATGCGCGGCGATCACCCTGGTCGGCCGCGGCATGCGTTCGCTGTTGCACACGTTGTCTGGCGTGCTGGCCGAGTTCGGCCAGTTGCGCGTGCACATGATTTCGCAGTCGTCGAACAACCTCAATCTCACTTTCGTGGTTGATGAGGAAGTGGTCGACACGCTGTTGCCGCATCTGCATGACCTGCTGATCGCCGCCGGCGCCTTGCGCACCGATGACAGCGCGTTGTTCGGTCCCAGCTGGCAGGCGCTGTATGGCAGTGGCGAAGCGTCCGGAACTGCGACGGCCTGGTGGCGCGAGTCACAGCGGGCACGCCTGCTGGAACTGGCCGCCGAAGCCACACCGCGTTACGTCTATCACCTGCCGACGGTGCGCCAGCAGGCGCGCGAGCTGAAGTCGCTCACGGTAGTCAATCGACTGCACTACGCGGTCAAGGCGAATACCCATCCGGAAATCCTGCGCACGCTGGTCGCGGAAGGTTTCGCGTTCGAGTGTGTCTCGCCTGGCGAATTGAAAGCCGTCAGTGCGATCGTGCCAGAGGCTACGCCGCTGCTGTTCACGCCGAATTTCGCACCACGCGAGGATTACGTCTTTGCGCTTGGTACCCGCGCCACAGTGACGCTGGATTCGTTGTATCCGATCGAGCATTGGGGCGAATTGTTCCACGGCAGAGAGATCGTGCTGCGGGTGGATCTGGGTCGCGGCCTGGGCCATCACGAGAAAGTGCGCACGGGCGGCAGCGGCAGCAAGTTCGGCCTGCCGCTGGACCAGCTTGCCAACTTCCTGCAACTTGCCGAAACCCACAACGTGACGATTCGTGGCCTGCATGCGCATCTGGGTTCAGGTGTACTCGATGCCAGTCACTGGGGCGAGGTCTACGCGCAACTGGCCAGCCTTGCCGAGCGCATCGGCAGCGTGGCGTTCCTGAATATCGGTGGCGGTCTCGGCGTGCCATCGCACCCGGGTGAGGCGCGGCTCGACATCGCCGAACTCGATCGCGTGCTGCGCGAAGTGAAGGCGGCCTATCCGCAATATCAACTGTGGATGGAACCCGGCCGTTACCTGGTCGCCGATGCCGGCGTACTGTTGGCGCGGGTAACCCAGCAGAAGGGCAAGGCTCAGCTGCGTTACCTGGGTGTCGACACTGGCATGAACAGCCTGATCCGTCCCGCGCTGTATGACGCCTGGCACGAGATCGTCAATCTCACCCGGCTCGATGAGCCAGCCACCGCGCTGTACCAGGTGGTGGGTCCGATCTGTGAGAGTGGCGATGTGCTGGGCACCGATCGCCGCCTGCCCGAGGCGTTGGAGGGTGACGTGATGCTGATTGCCCAGGCCGGTGCCTACGGCAAGGTAATGTCCTCGCCGTACAACCTGCGCGACGAAGCCGACGAGATCGTGATCGAATAGGCGCCACGGCGCTGGAGAAAGTATTGGTGAGCAACATGATTCAACCGCGGTTGACCCGGCTGTTCCGCTTCGTGCGCGGTAGCTATGCCGATGGCGTGGCCGAGCTAGTGTATGCATTCGACGACGGCGAGGAGCTGGTCGAACGGATCCATTTCCCGAATGCGCCGGCGGTACCTGCGGAACATGCCGCGGCATTTGATGCTGCGTTGAAACTGCTGCATCTGATTGCCGGCGTCAGCTACTACAAGGCTGGCGTACCGCCGAAGATCGAGGTGGCCAGCGGTCCACTCGACGATGCCACCGCCGAGCTGCTGGATCAGCTGTACCTGCACGGGCTGGCCGAGTTTGCGTATCGCAACGGGCTGGATCTGCGTGGGCGTATTGCGTTCCCGCGTGGTGGCGCAGTGCCGTCGGAGGTAAAGGCCGCAGGTTTGCCTAAACGCACCTTGGTGCCGATCGGCGGTGGCAAGGATTCGCTGGTGGCGATCGAGGCGATCAAGTCGATCGGTGGCGACGCGACTGCCGTATGGGTCGGCAATTCGGCATTGATCGCTGCCTGCGCCGAGCGCACCGGCCTGCCGATGCTGAACATCCAGCGCGAACTGGCGCCCGGACTGTTCGAGCTGAACCGGCTCGGCGCGTGGAACGGGCATATCCCGGTGACCGCGGTGAACTCGGCGATCCTCGCCGTTGCCGCGATCCTCTATGGCTACGACTCGATCGCGTTCGCCAACGAGCGTTCCGCCTCGGCAGCCACGCTGGAGTACGAAGGCCAGCAGGTGAACCACCAGTGGAGCAAGGGCTACGCGTTCGAGCAGCTGCTCGGCAACTGGCTGCACACGCATGTAGCCAGCGATCTCGATTACTGCTCGCTGCTGCGGCCGTATTCGGAGCTGGCCATCACTCGCGCCTTCGCGAAGCTGACGCCGTACTTCGATGTGTTCTCCAGCTGCAACCGCAACTTCCGGATCCTAGGCCCGAAGCCGGCCGATCGCTGGTGCGGGCAGTGTCCGAAATGCCATTTCGTGTTTCTCGCGCTGGCGCCGTTCCTGCCCAAACCACGGCTGCTTTCCATCTTCGGCCGCAACCTGCTGGATGACGAAGCGCACGCAGGTGGCTTCGATGCGCTGCTGGAATACCAGGACCACAAACCGTTCGAATGCGTGGGCGAGGGCGCTGAAGCACGCGCCGCGATGTATGCGTTGAGCCAGCGCCCGGAATGGCAGGAAGACGCGCTTGTTGCGCGCTTCGGCAGCGAGATCCTGCCGCAACTGGATGCTACGCAACTGGCGCTAGAGCCGTGGCTGCGGGCATCGGCTGAGCAACGCGTTCCGCTTCGATTGCAGCCCGCACTGGCGACGATCGGCTGATGCGCATTGCCGATCTGGATGGCCAGCGTGTCGCTGTCTGGGGCTTCGGTCGTGAAGGACGCGCGGCGATCACGGCGCTGCGCAAGCGATTGCCGCGGCAATCCTTGACGTTGTTCTGTTCGCCTGCTGAGGTGGACGCGGCACAGGCATTCGATGCGGCGCTCGACGTGCATGCCGTGGAGCCCGATGCTGTGGTACTCGCGGCCTTCGATATAGTGATCAAGTCGCCCGGCATCTCGGCCTACAAGCCTGCACTGCTGGCGGCACAGGCACAGGGCACGCGTTTCACGTCCGGCACCGCGCTGTGGTTTGGCGAGAACGGCATCGATCAAGGCCGGCCTGCGCGCGTGATTGCCGTCACCGGTACCAAGGGCAAGAGCACCACCAGTGCGTTGATCGCGCATCTGACGCGCGCGCTTGGCATGCACACCGCACTCGCGGGCAATATCGGCCTGCCACTGCTGGAGCTGCTGGATCAATCGGCCGATCTGTGGGTGATCGAGCTGTCCAGCTTTCAGACCGGCGAGGCGGGTCCACTGGAACTTGGCGTGGTCACCAGTCTGTATGAGGAACATCTGGACTGGCATGGCTCGCGTGAGCGTTACGTCGCGGACAAGCTGCGTCTGGCTGACGTCTCGCAACAGCTGCTGGTCAATGCGCTGCAGCCGGCGCTGCTGGAACGCACACAGGGGCATCCGCACCGCGTGCAGTTCGGTCAGCCGACAGGCTGGCACGTCGCCGACGGTTTCATCCGCCGTGGCACGCAGGACGTCTTTCCGATCGATCAGCTCGCCGCGCCGGGCCTGCACAACGCACTCAATGCCTGCGCCGCGCTGGCGGCGCTGGCCGCGGTCGGCATGGATGCCTTGGCTGCGGCACCGGCATTGGCGCATTTCCGGCCGTTGCCGCATCGCCTGCAGACGCTGGGCGAATACGCTGGCTGGTACTGGATCAACGACTCGATCAGCACCACGCCGCTGGCGACCCTGGCAGCGCTGGAAAGCCTGCACGGTCGCGCGGTGAGCGTGCTGGTCGGTGGGCATGACCGCGGGCTGGACTGGACGCCGTTCGTCGAGGCTATGGGTGGCACACCACCGAACGCGATCATTTGCATGGGCAACAGCGGTACCCGCATCGAGGCGGCATTGCATGCGGCCGAAGTGCGTTGCCCGATCGTGCGCGTCGACGATCTCGCCAGTGCAGTGGCCGAGGCGAAAGCGCGCACGCCGAAGGATGGCGTGATCCTGCTGTCACCCGGCGCACCCAGCTTTGACCAGTTCAAGGACTATGCCGAGCGTGGTCGGCGTTTTGCCGAGATCGGCGGTTTCGATGCTGGCACAATCGTCGGTATCGAGGGACTTGGTATCAGCTAAGCCGTCCTGTCGCAGGGCTTGCGATGGATTGCCGCAAGCCCTGCACCACACTTACCAGATCTTCACCCGATCCTTCGGCGCGAGATACAGCTTCTCGCCCGGCTTGGGCGAGAACGCGTCATACCAGGCATCGAGGTTGCGCACGGTTTCTGCGCGAAAGTTGCCGGGTGAGTGACCGTCGGAAATTACCTGGGCGCGCAATGCCGCATCGCGGGTTTTCTCGCGCCAGGACTGGGCGAAGGCGAGGAAGAAGCGCTGGTCGCCGGTGAGGCCGTCGATCACCGGCGCCTGCTTGCCGCCCAGCGACTTGTGATAGGCGAGCCAGGAGATGGTCAGGCCCGACACGTCGGCGATGTTTTCGCCCAGCGTCTGCTGGCCGTTGATGTGCAGGCCCGGGAGCGGCTCATAGGCGCTGTACTGCGCCACCAGTTTCTGGCCGGCGGCCTTGAAGTGTGCTTCGTCTTCCGGTGTCCACCAGTTCGCCATGCGGCCGTCCGCGTCGAAGTCGGCGCCGGTGTTGTCGAAGCTGTGACTGATCTCGTGACCGATCACCGCGCCGATCGAGCCGTAGTTCGCCGCGGCATCGGCTTTCGGATCGAAGAACGGTGCCTCGAGAATCGCGGCGGGGAAGTTCAGCGCATTCTGCAGCGGCAGGTTCACCGCGTTGACGGTTTGCGGGGTCATCCACCACTCGCCCTTGTCCACCGGCTGACCGAGCTTGGCCAGCTGGTGCTGGTATTCGTGTTCCTCGGCGCGCAGGTGGTTGCCGACCGCGTCGTCCGGGCGGATTTCCAGATCGGCATAGTTGCGCCAGGTTTCCGGGTAGCCGACGCCGACACGGACGGTGGCGATCTTCGCCTTGGCCTTCTGCTTGGTTGCCGGCGTCATCCAGTCCAGCGCATCGACACGGTCGGCGAAGGCGGCGAGGATGTTGCTGACCATCTGCTGTACCTGAGCCTTGGATGAGGCCGGGAAGTATTTCTTCACGTAGATCTGGCCGACCGCATCGCCGAGATCGTTGTTGACGGCGCCGATCGCGCGCTTCCAGCGGTCACGCTGCTTCGGTGTGCCCTGCAAGGTGTGGCCGTAGAACTCGAAGCTGGCGTCGGCAAACGCCTTGGGCAACATGCCGGCGCTGTGGTTGATGGTATGGAACGCGAGATAGGCTTTCCAGGTGTCGAGTGGCTCGCTGGCGACCAGCGCCGCCAGGCCGGTGATGGCGCGCGGCTGCCATGCCACGATCTGCTTCTGCGTATCGAGGCCGGCAGCATGAAAATAGGCGACCCAGTCGAGGCCGGGTGCCTTGCTGGCGAAGTCCGCCATGCTCCATGGGTTGTTTGCCTTGTGTACGTCCTCGCTGTCGACCAGGCTCTCCTGCGCCTTGGCAATCTTTGTCTCCAGATCGAAGATGGCCTTGGCCTTGGCATCTGCATCGACCACGCCGGCTTCCTCAAGCTGCGTGGCGATGTAGGCCTGGTACTTCGTGCGGAAGCCGGCCATGTCCTTGTCGGGGTCGAGGTAATAGTCGCGGTTGGGCATGCCCAGGCCGCCTTGCAGCAGGTAGGCCACGTTGTGCGAGGGATCTTCCAGTCCCTGCGTCACGAACAGGCCGAACAGGTGTTCGGTGCTGAAGTTGGTGGCGTTGATCGGATCGACATCCACGCGCAGCTGGCTGCCCAGCACGCTGGCTAGATCGCTGCGGGTCCTGATCGCGTCGATCCTGCGCAGTTGTGGCCGCAGCGGCCTCAGGCCGTGTGCGTCGATGCTGGCCTGATCCATGTAGGCCGCGTAGTAGTCCGCGATCTTGCGCTCGTTGCTTCCGGTCGGTGCTTTGTTCGCGGCAGCGGCCTTGATCAATTCGGCATTCCGCTGTTCCGCCTTCTCGAACACCTGCAGGAAGATGCCGGTGCTGGCGCGGTCGGCCGGGATCACTGCGGTCTTGCGCCAGGTGCCGTTGGCATAGCCGTCGAAGTCGTCGCCCGGCTTCAGGCTGTGGTCGATGCCCGCCAGGTCCACGCCGGAGGGGTTGCTGCCAGCCTGCTGCTGCGCCATCGGCATGGGCGTGACTGCCCATGCGCTTGAGCCGCATAGCACCGCGGCGGTCAGGATCCAACGGACATGTCGCATGGCTTCTATCCCGGCAGGAGTCAGACGCCCACGATAGTCCGCCGGCCCGGCTTTGTGCGCATGACTTATGGGCTAGCGGATAGCTGCGTCACGCGTGATGCCGACTGAAGCCAGCCGTACTCATCGGGGCGGAAGATGGCCATTGCCGGCTGGATGACAGGCTCGTGCTGATCTATGCGCCCGCGCCATCCCTGGCGATGCGGGCGTGACAGCGTCAGATCAGGAATGGCCGTTCTTGTCGTCTTTCTTGTCTTTGTCGGTATTCGGGTGCGCGGGAGGTGCTGGATGCGCTGCATTGGGACGTGGCGCCTGAACCTGACGAGGTGCAGCAGGCTGGCGGGGCGGTGCAGCCTCACGCGGTGGTGGGGCTTGACGCGGTGCGGGAGCCACGTGAGGTACTGGCACAGGCCGTGGTGCAAGGCGAGGAGCTGCTTCATGCGGTGCCACGGGGCTGGCGTGCTGCGGCATCGGCCTGGCAGCTTCGCGCGGCGGCTGCGGCTGCGGTGGTCGGGCAACGGGTGCAGGACGCGCTTCACGGTTCGGTTCGGTTACCGGCGCATGGTTCGGCAGGGTATGCAACATGCTGGCATGAGGTGCCCCTTCAACATGAGGTGCCCCTTCGGCTGGTCGCGTCAGGTTGTTCGGCACGTGCGACAACGGACGCTCTCCTGCGGCGGTTGCAGCCTGCGGTGGCGTGTTGCCGAAATGCGGCATCGACATGCCTCCACGCGGCGCTGTCGCCGGATTTTCGTTGGTGGCCGGACGCGGGAAATTATTGGCGGTTTGATTGCTGGCGTTGCGGTTCTGCACGACCTGGTTGCGGCTGTTGTTGACGTTATTTACGTTGTTGATCGTCGTGCGGCTGTTGTTGACGTTGTTGGTGGTGTAGCGATTGACCACGGTGGTGGAGTTCGACACGTAGGTCGAATTGTTGTGGATGACCGCTGGCCGCTGCTGACCACCGCCGGCACCACGACCGCCCCAGTTCATGCCCCAGCTGTTCCAGCCACCGCCGGGCGGTGGCTGATTGTTGTAGCCGCCGCCGTCATGGTGATGGCCTTCCAGTAACGACCCGATCAGGATGCCCGCGCCGAAGGTAATGGCGCCGGCCGTCACGATTTCACCGGTGCTGTAACCCTGCGGCTGATAGCTGTAGCTCGGGTAGACCGGCACATCGCCGCCGTAGACGGTCTGCGGATCGTAGCTCGGTACATAGACCGTGTCCGATTGCGCCGGCGCGATTTCGATGTATTGGGGCGGCGCCTCCACCACGGATGGACCGTCATAGGCAGGTTGCTGCCCGTCGTCGGCATACGTGGCGTTATCAGCGGCTGTTGCCGGCTGGGTTTGGACGACCTGCTGCGCCGTGCTGCGCAGATTGCCCTTCTGGGACGCGCGCTGACGCATCACCTGGATGGCGTTCATCACATCGGTCGGGTCGTTGACGTAGGCCTCGCCCAGGGCGCTGGTCCACTGGGCGTTCCTGGCCATCTGATCAAGCACGGAAGGGAAGGTGGTCAGTGACTTGACGCTGGCATCCCACGGCTGCGTGTTGACCTGCGCCAGCAATGGGGCGCCTTTCAAGCTCGGGTTCTGGGTCAGGAAATTGTCCGCGGCCGTGATCTGGTCCGGAAAGGTCGATCCGGCCAGCACCTGGGCGACCAGGTTGTCCGGGAACAAGGCGATGGGAGCCACCAGCTGATACAGCTGATCGGCTGTAGGTGGTGTGTATGGTGCCGCCTGCGCGGCTGTGGATTGCGCCGGCGCAGGTGCCGAAGCGCCCGAGGATGCCGTGGATGTGCCGGCCGGCCCTGCGGCAGGTGCAGGCGCTTGATTGCAGCCGGCGAGCACCACGAAGCCTGCGCAGAGCAGGGTATACATCGCATTACGAGCAAGTGGCTTGCGGATCAAGGGAGTATCTCCAGGTGGCAGGGTAAACGTGCTGGGTTGAATCGATTATCAGGGCGATGTTTGAACGTGCGCTGTCACGACGCAATATTCAAAGCGATAACTTGCGCCATCATCACAGCTCGCCAGCATGCAGGGCGTGACGCATGCCGAGGGCACGTTCGAGTTGCGCTGACGGGCTGTTTGACTATCAATCAACACGCTACGGCACGCGGTTTTCCGCCCCCTGATTGAAAATCCTTGGATTGACTCATCTTCTCAATCCGGACAGCACGCCCCCGCCATGGCTCATGAAGCGCCCACTATCGCCGCGTAGAGCGAACAAGGTGGCGCGATAGGCGGCAGTGAACCGGTTGCAGTACAGGCTACGTATCTTGGCGTAAGCCCAACGCCATTCTCTCTTTTCTGATTCCGTCATGGTTTCCACTTGAACAGCAGTGGCTGTAACCACTATCGGCAGAATGGGTTACGAAATTGTGATCATTGTGATCATGAGGTTAGGTGTTGATGCGGCCGTGCCACTGCAACAGGCCTTCGTGGCGTCAGGTCTTATCTTTCGTAGCGGTAGTTGAAGCTGGCACGGTCGAAGTCGGTAGCGTTCTGTATCTCGAAATTCCAGCGATGACTGAATCGGTAACGCAGGATGATCACCTGGCCGGGTTGGAACAACCCAACGCCATAGCTGAGGTACAGACGCGGCGACAAGTACTTGCCGACCGTGAACGCGGAATTGCCGCCGAGCGCTTCGTTGCTTGAGACGCCGATCTCATCCACGCCGAGTTTGGAGCCCACATTCTTGGCGAGCAGGTCGCCGGCAGCCGAGCCGAGCGCCTGTGCAGCGGCGCCGACCATGTCGCCTTCGCCGCCCTTCACCTGCGACAGCGGCTTGCCGGTGACCAGGTAGGACAACGCATCGGACTGTTCCATCACCGGGTTGGAGAACACGGTGAGGATCGGCCGTTGCGCCGTGCCGGATATCAGCAAGCCGACTTCCTGGCCTTCGTCGATGGTGGCGGTCGGGTTGAGCTTGCGCACGGCGCGGATGTTCAGGCCCGGGTTGTCGATCGGCGTGCTGGCGAACAGTAACTGGCCGCGCTGGATCTGCAGGCTTTGGCCGTAGGCGCGATAGGTGCCGTCGACGGCGATCTGGCCCTGGCCGGTGGTGGCGCGGCCGGGACGTTCATTGACCGTGAGTACCCCGCTCAGCTTGCCATCCAACCCCATGCCGATCAGGTGGGTCTTGCGGCCGAGGTCCACCTTGACCAGTGCGCTGATCGGCAGCTGGCCGGCGGCCTGTTCCTGCTGCCTCTGGTCGATCACCACCACGTCGGGCGATGCTTTGGTGGCGCCGGCGCCGGGCAGCTTGTCTGCATTCACGTCGGCACTGTCCAGGGTGACGGTGCCACCAATGTCGATGCCCTTGGCATCCTGCTTGACGAGCAGGTCCGGCGAGATCGCCACCTTGGCGGAAGGGATATCCGCGGCGGTGAACTGACTGCCCTTGAGCGTGATCGCGGTTTGCGCGCTGGTGCCGAGTCCGGCGACACCATTGATCGCCACGCTTCCCTTGCCGGACCGCACGCTGCCATCGATACGGAACTGCTGCGCATCGCTGGTGCTGATCGCGAGCCGGCCCTGGCTCAGCTTGAGCCCTGCCGTGGGCACTTCAGCGACGAAATCGGCGACCGTGGCATGGCCACTGATGGCCGGCTGTTTCAGCGTCCCGTCGAAACGGAATGCACCATCGAGATTGCCTTTCACGTTCGCCACTTCATTGCTGAACAGTTCGACGAAAGCGAGGCTGTTCATGCGCAGCGTGAGCTGACCACCTAGTGATTGCTGGCTGCCGGCGATGGTGATCTGGCCATCCAGACGGCCACCCTGGTCGAGTCCGCTGTGCACGTCGATACGCTGGCTTGTCGGGCCGAGTTCGGCATTCAGGCGCAACTGGTCATAGCTCAGCAGCGGTGCGTCGGCATGATCGGTATAAGTGATGCTGCCGCGAGCCGAAGTGATGGAGGCGGCACCGTTGAGTGCGCCGGCTGCGCTGCGATGGAGCTTGCCGTTGCCTTCCAGCACGCCGTCGGCCCGCACCGGCAATGCGGCTTCGCCGGCAGCGTTCAGCAGCAGGGCCAGTGGCAGGGCATGCAACCGATAGCTGGCATCGAGGTTGCCGCCCTTGTCCCGTTTTGCGGCGATGCACAGCAGGGGCTCACCGGCACTCAGGCAGAGTTCGGACAGGCTCATCGCGCCATCGTTGTAACCCAGCTGTGCGGGTTGTTGCAGCCGCCAGCCCGGCATGCCTTGCGGATCGAAGTTGAGGGTGGCCAGCGTGCCGTTCCAGACCGTGCCCTTGAGTGCGCCGTGTACGGCCAGCTGGCCGGAGAGTTGCGTGCCGCGCACGTCGAGGTCCAGCCGGTGATCGCCCTGGCTGCCTTCGGCCAGCAGGTTGACCTGCTGGAAGGTCAGCCCCTGCAGATGCACGCCGGCGGCCTGCAGATCCAGCTTGCCGGCCGGGTGGCTGATGTCGGGGACGCCGGCAATCAGCCGAAGTGAGTCTGCCCTTTGCTGCTGCCAGACCACCGATTGTCCCTGCAGCTGGCCGTTGATACTGAGTTTCGGCAGCTTCCCGCCGATATTGAAATGGCCGTCCAGATGGCCACCAGCATTTGGCAGCCAGTCGCCGAGTGAGGCGATTGCCAGTTTCAGATCGATGTCATTGCGGGTGCCCGATCTGGCATCGACTTGCACCGTACTGCCGCCCGAGCTGAGCTTGAGTTGACCGTCGACGACATCGTTTGGTGACAGACGCACCTTGCCATTGCCGCCGATGCTGCGGTCGCGCAGCTTGCCGGCAAGCTTGCGGATCTCCAGTGTGACGTCGGGGCGATCCTGCGGCAGCGTGCCACTGCTGGCGATGTCGAAATCCAAAGCGCCACTCCAGCCGGCGAACAACTGGCCGGGATCGAACCGGCTGGCGTTGGCTTCGGCCTGCCAAGTCAGCGCCGGCTTCAGAGTCAGTGTGCCGTTGGCCTGCAAGCCTCCTTGCGGTTGTTTCAACGCAAGCGTGTGCATGGCGATCTGCTTTGGCGTGACATCGAGATTCCAGCTCAAACTGGCGAGTTTGCCGGGCGGTCCGATCGCGATATCGCCTTCGGCGTGATAAGCATCGACGCTGCCGGTTGCCCTCAGCTCGCCGTGGGTGAGCAGGAGCTGGCCGACCAGATCCGCCGGTAACTGCAGATCATTCCAGTGAATATCCAGCGTGGCATTGAGTGGTTTTTCGCCAAGCTGCACAACACCACTGGCAACGATGTTGCCTTTGACCTGCGGCGAAGCAAGATTGAGCTGCAGCAGGGTCAGTGTCTTGAAGTCATCGCTTAACTGCGCATGCAACGGTTGCAGCAGCAGCTGGTATTCGTTGAGATCGAGCCGGCCATCGAGCGTGCCAGCATGGCGGTCGCCGTGAGCTTGCACGCTGACCGCCAGCGTCTTGATCGCGCTGGTCCCAAACAGTGGTGCAGGATCGAAACGCGGTGTGTCGAGCGTGGCGGTCCACGCGTCGTCGCTATCCTGGTTGAGGTCCAGCTGAAGTTGTGCGGCGATCGGCTGGCTGAGCCTGAGATCGAGGTGTGCGAGCTTGCCGTCGCTGTGGCCGGCGAGGTTGCCGGCGTAGTCGGTGCTGCCGACTTTCCAGGCAAAGCTGGCGTTGCCGTCACCCTGATAGCGCTGGCCGATCGCCAGCTTGCCAATGAGGGCGGCGTGGCCGTCCGGGGCCTGCAGTGCGAGCCGGTTCAATGCGATGCCGCGGCTGGTCCAGCTGCCGGCGAGGTCGAGGCTATTGGAGGCGAACACCAGCTGGCCGCCCTGCGTCACTTGCACCGCGCCGACATGCACGCGATCCAGCAGCAGATCCAGCGGCGGCTTCAGCGAAAACGTACTGTTGCCCTGTTCCTGCGGCGAGCTTGGCGGCAACGCCACTGCGACACCATCGACATCGAGCGCGACGACATGCACGCGTCTGGCCAGCAGCGACCAGAAGTGCAAGTCGAGGTGTGCCTTCGCCAGGTCGACCACAGTACCTTTACCATCGTCGTAGTGGACGCCGGCAAGATCGAGCGGCCCGAGCAAGCGGCCCTGCGCCTGCTGCACGCGGAGTGCGCCGTGGGTGGCGCTCTGTGCGCGGTCGAGTGCAAAGCGCAGGCCGGAAGCGGTGCCGAGCAACCAGCTGCCCACGCTGACCAACAGCAAGAGTGCCAGCAGCAACGCCAGCCCGAGCCAGCGCAGCCAGCGGCGGCGTGCCTTGGGCGTGGTGGTCTGGCTGCTGGTCGCGGTCATCGCATGTACCTCACAGATCCGGCCCGATCACCACGTGCAGCTCTACACCGCGGCGCTGCGGATCGTTGACGGGCGTGCCGAGGTCGATACGGATCAGGCCCACCGGCGAACGCCAGCGCAGGCCGAGGCCGGTGCCGACCTTCGGGTGGTAGTTGGTACCATCGAACGCATTGCCGGCATCGACGAAGCTGGCGATACCCCAGTTGCGGGTGAAGTAATGTTCGACCTCGGCACTGCCTACCAGCAGGTTCTTGCCGCCGATCACGCGGCCATCGCTGTTGAGCGGTCCGATCGACTCGAAGCTATAGCCGCGCACCGAGCGGTCGCCACCCGCGAAGAAGCGCAGCTGTGGTGGCAAGGCAGTGAAATCATTGGTCCAGGTCGCACCGGCACTACCGCGCAGGATCAGTCGGTTGTTGCCGGCGAAGGCGCGGATCCATTTCGCATCGACCATCAGCTGGCTGAAGCTGGCAGTCGACAGCAGGCTGCCGGCAGTGCTGCGGGCAGTGACATTGAGCGACCAACCGTTGCGTACGAAGGTGGGATTGTCGGCCTGCTTGCGCGACAACGAGGCCTCGGCGAACACCTCGGTGCTGCGGCCATGTTCGATGCCAGGTGTATCGTCCGGTTCATCGCCGATCTTGCCCACGGTGAAGGTGCCATCCAGCGCATGTAGGCCGAGCGTACGGGTCCAGCCGTGCCACAGCTCCGTCTCGTTGCCGACCAATTCGAGCGTGCGCGACTGCGAGGTCTCGGTATTCGCATCGCGGTAATTCGCACCGAAGTTGAGGCTGCGCTGGTTTTCGCCGGGCAGCGGGATCGAATACAGCGTGGAAACTGTCTTCAAGCGTTGCGCCAGCACCAGCTCGTTCTTCCAATTGTGTCCGCGCCGGTTCACCCAGCGTCGCTCGATGCCGCCACGCACGCCGAGGCCGGTATCGGTACCGATGAACGGGCCGCCGGTATAGATCGTGCGCTTGGCCGGCGCCAGCTGCACGCTGACATCGACCACGCCGCTCCTGGCTTCGTCCACTTCCGGTACCACGTTGACTACCGCGAAATAATCGGCACCGTTCAATGCCTGCTGCAGTTCCAGCAGCTGGTCCTGCGAAAAATAGTCACCGGATTTGAACGGCACGTAGCGATCGAGGAAGCCGTCATTGAACTGCGATCCCTCGAAATGCACCTGGCCGTAGCGGTAGCGCTGGCCCGCCTGCCAGGCCAGCTTGACCGTGGCGCTGCGGCTGGCGCGGCTCACCTCGACCCGGTGGGTGACCAACCGGGCATCGAGGAAACCGTTGGCGGTCAGCTGCGCGCTCAGGGCGTCGCGTGCGGCGTCGTAGCTGCCGTGGTTCAACGGCTTGTCCTTCAGCCGCTCGATCGTACGCTCCGCACGGCGGATCGGGGCAATCTTGGCGGCGACGTTGTCCAGTTGTATGTCGACCGCGGTGACCATCACTGGCTCGCCCGGTTTCAGGTGCAGGGTGACCCGCCAGTCCTTGCCGACCTGTTGCAGTTCACCGGTGACGGTGGCGTCGTAATAGCCGTACGGCTCGAGCGAGGATTTCACCTGCTCGGGAGCGCGTGCATACAGTCGACGTACTTGCGCGTCGCTGACATCACGCGTGGCGTATTGCGACAGTTCGGCACCTGCGACCACCGCGCTTTTCAGCGGATCGTCGACCCCGTCCACCACCAGTTGCACGCCGGCATGCGCCAGCGACGTCAACAGCAGCAGTGGCAACGCCAGCAGGATCAGGCGTCGGCGGGTTCGGCGCATGCGGCGGGTTCCGTCCTTGAGAGCGTGTTCGCAGGTAATTGCAGCTTACCCAAGTCGTTGTTGGCTGGGTATGAATACTGCTCGTTACTTCGCCATCGGAGCCAAAGCGCCGTGCTCGAATTGCTGATGCGACCGAGGTCGCATCAGCCGGCCTTGTCGCCTGCCTTGTGCGCGATCCAGGCCCCGGTAATCGCCGAGACGTATGGGATCGACTGCGCGGCGAGGATGAACATCCACAGGGTGCCTTCGATATAGCGCGTGCCATAGCCGAGCGCCATGCCGACGATGCACAGCACCAACGCGATTGCCATCAAACCTTCCTCACGCACCGGTGCGAAGGCGGCGAAATTGCTGTCACCGAGACGACGGCTCTTGGCGGTGACCACGAACGAAGTCTTCTCGCGGGTCAGTCCGTGCAGGATGCCGCGGGCGATCGCATGCGACAGCCCCATGCTGGCCAGCGAGGCCATCAGCGTGTCGTACCAGCTGCACGGTACACGGGCGCGGTACAGCACGATGCCGAAGATCGCCTTGGCGAAGAAGAAGCCGATCACCGGTATCAGGAACAGCTGCATCGGCAGGCTGAAGTACTGCGGCAGCGCGATCATGCCGGCGGTCCAGAACAGCGCCATCAGGGTGAAGATCAGATGCAGCGCGTCAGCGAACCAGCTGAACCAGCCGGTGAGGAAGTGGAAGCGCTGGCCCGCGCTGAGCGGACCGCGCTGGGTCATCCAGCTCCAGCGACCCTTGAGGATCTGCATCGCGCCGAAAGCCCAGCGATAGCGCTGGCTCTTGTAGGCCTTGAAGTCGGCCGGGGTCAGGCCCTTGCCCATCAACTCGTCGACGTAGACCAGGTCATAACCGGAGTGCATCAGGCGCAGGCCCAGCTCGGCGTCCTCGCAGATGGTCCACTCCGACCAGCCGCCGGTGCCCTCCAGCGCGGTGCGGCGGACCATCGTCATGGTGCCATGCTGGATGATCGCGTTGCGCTCGTTGCGATGATGCATGCCGATACGGAAGAAGCCGTCGTATTCCCACGCGGTCATGCGGCGGAAGGTGTTGTGCTCGAACTCGCGATGCGCCTGCGGGCACTGCACCACGGCTACCTTCGGATCGTGGAAATGACCGGTGAGGGTGGCCAGCCAATCCGAGCGCACCTCGTAATCGGCATCGATCACTGCCACCACGTCGGCGCGCGGGTCGGTTTCCTTCAGGCCGAAGTTCAGCGCACCGGCCTTGTAGCCGGGCCACGGCTCCAGATGGAAGAAGCGGAAGTGCTTGCCGAGCTTCTCGCAGTATTCCTGCACCGGCTTCCACACTGCCGGATCCTTGGTGTTGTTGTCGATCACCAGCACTTCGAAATTCGCGTAATCGAGCGCGGCCAGCGAATCGAGCGTGACAATCACCATCTCCGGTGGCTCGTTGTAGCAGGCCAGGTGGATCGACACGAACGGCTGCTTTTCCGGTGGATCCGGTCGCAGCATGCCGGCGTGGCGCATCCATTCGCGCCGCCACAGCACCTCGGTGAACTCGAAGCCGTTGATCAGCAGGATGGCCAGGATCGCGATCTGCGCCGGGAACAACAGCACCAGCATGGTCCAGTCGATCCAGCTCAGGTAGAAGTTGAACGGCAGCGTGGCCGACCAGGTGATCAGGCCGCAAGCCAGCTGGATCAGCATGCAGAAGAACAGCCGCCCCATCAGCTTGAAGCGGCTGAAGCTGCGTGCGAAGAAGATCATCGGCAGCAACGCCAGCAGACTCGCTGCGATCGCCTTCCACGGCCAGCCGGTGTCCTCGGTGACCGGGCCGGTGAACGGGAATTTCGGCTGACGATCGGCGTTGAAGATGCCCCAGTAGGCCTCGGTGCGACCTGAAAGCTGTTCCTTCCATGGCTGGTCGAACGCTTCCATCAGGTAGTAGTCGATGTTGAGCTGCTTCGCCGCCAGCAGCCATTCGCGAATGAAGATCGCTTCGTTGGAGACGGACGGGTCGGCGTGCTCGTGGCGATCGCCATTGGACGGCCAGCCGATCTCGCCGACCACGATGTGCTTGTTCGGGAAGCGTTGCTGGATCACGTGGTAGGAGCCCAATGCCGCGTTCAATGCAGCATTGCGTTGTGCGGGGTCGAGGGTATTGGCTACGACCGGTATGCCATTCCAGAACGGGAAGATGTGGATGGTGATGAAGTCCACATGGTCGGCCAGCTCGGGGTACTTCAGCCAGATGTATTCCGGCTCGGCGATCGACACCGGCTGGTGCAAGGCGGCGCGCACGCGATCGAGGTAGACCATCATCTGTTCGGGTGTGAGGTCGTTGCGGAACAGCACCTCGTTGCCCACGATCACCCGCTTGATCGTGTTGGGATAGCGACGCGCCATCGCAATCAGCGTGTCGATCTCCTTCTCGTTGTTCTCCATGCGCCGGCTGATCTCGGCGCCGGCCATCACTTCCAGGCCATCCTTCTCGGCCAGCCGGTAAGTCTGAGGATTGACCTGCATCGAGTAGGTGCGGATGCGGTCGGAGTACTGGGCGATCAGCTTGAGGTCGCTGTCGATCTGGTCGTCGCTCGGGAAATCGTGCTTGATCGGATCCTGGTAGCGCTGGAAAGCGGAGAACGCGAAGCCGCCGATCTTGCCGTGCCAGTCCTGCGGGCCGTGCGGCAGGTTGCCCCACCACCACAGCCCGATATTCATCGCGGCCACGACCAGTGCAAGCACCAGGGCTGTGAGCAGGGGATATCGGCTGTCGTGGTTTACTGCAGTGGCGCTCAAAAAAGTTCCCGGGGAAGCCTGAGCAGCAGGCGATGAAGACTGACGAGCTTAACCAATGCAGGGCTGCAGGCTCAACAAACATCGTCGGCGGTGGTCAGTGCAAGGTCAGGAGTGGCGCGGTTTGCGGTAACGTTGACGCCTATCCGCACCCATCTTCCCACCGTGAAACGGTCACCTAGGCAACGGTGTCCAAGGCCTGTTCGTCGTCTACCAGTGAACTAGTGGCGGACTTGGCTTGAAGCCTTTGCTGTAAACATTCCGAGGAAATCTTGTGAAAAACCATGTGAAATATCTGGCCGCTGCGCTGGCACTGGCCCTGATCGGCAATGCGGCCGCGAAGACCAGTGACGCCGATGTCACCCGCGCCACCCTCGACAACGGCTTGCGCGTGGTGATCGTGCGCGATGCACTGGCGCCGGTGGTGACCACCGAGATGAATTATCTGGTGGGTTCGGACGAAGTGCCGGACGGTTTCCCCGGCAGCGCACATGCGCTGGAGCACATGATGTTCCGCGGCAGCCCAGGGCTGAGCAAGGACCAGTTGGCGGCGATCTCTGCAAACATGGGCGGCAGCTTCAACGCCGACACCACCCAGGGCGTGACCCAGTACTACTTCGTGGCGCCCTCGCAGGACCTGGACGTGGCGTTGCATACCGAGGCACTGCGCATGCGCGGCCTGGATATCGCCGATGCCGAGTGGGCGAAGGAGCGTGGGGCGATCGAGCAGGAAGTCTCGCGCGACCTGTCCAGCCCCGATTTCAAGTTCTACACCCAGCTGCTGGCGCAGTTGTTCGACGGCACGCCGTACGCGCACACGCCGCTGGGAACGCGCGAGTCGTTCAACAAGACCAGCGCGGCGATGCTGCGCACCTTCCACGACAGCTGGTACACGCCGAACAACGCGATCCTGGTGATCACCGGTGATGTCGACCCGGCAGCGACCTTGGCCAAGGTACAGGCCCAGTTCGGTGACATTCCACGCAAGCAGCTGCCGGCGCGGCCGACGTTCGATTTCAGGCCGGTGCAGGCGAAGACCGTGAAACTGCCTACCGACAGCCCCTATGGGTCGGTCTATATCGGCTACCGCATGCCCGGCATGCAGGACAAGGATTACGCCACGGCACTGGTACTGAGCGAAGCGATGGGCTCGCAGCGGGCAGCGCTGTTCGGAATGGGCATGGATGGCTCCGCACTGTATGGCGGTTTCTCCGGGGAGTGGATGCCGCGGGCGGGCGGGGCCGTGGCGATAGGTATCTTCCCGCGCGGCGGTAACCCGCAGCCGGTGCTGGCAAAGATGCGGTCCATTCTCGCCGAAGCAGCGACCAAGGGCATCGATCCGGCCTTGGTCGAGGCGGCCAAGCGCAAGGCGATTGCCGGGCTGGAGTTCAAGAAGAATTCGGTCGAGGGCCTGGCCAACGCATGGTCGCAGGCGCTGGCATTCCAGGGGCTGGATTCACCTGACGCGATGAAGCAGGCACTCGAGGCGGTGACGCCCGAAGCGGTGAATGCGCTGGCCAGGGCCACGTTCGATCCGGCGCATGCGGTGACCGCCATCCTCACCCCGGAAAGTTCCGGCAAGCCGGTGGAAGGCAAGGGCTTCGGCGGTGCCGAAAACTTCGCCTCCAGTCCCGACAAGCCGGTGACGCTGCCGGACTGGGCCGCGCAGGCGTTCGCCAAACTTGAAGTACCGCAATCCACCCTCAAGCCGGTGTCATACACGCTGTCCAACGGCATCCGGCTGATCGTGCAGCCGGAGTCGATTAGCGACACGGTGGAGTTGTTCGGCCGGATCAAGACCAACCAGGATCTGCAGGCGGGCAAGGATGACGAGGGCGTGGCCGACGTGCTCGATGGCCTGTTCCCGTTCGGCACTGCCAGCATGAACCGGCTTCAGTTGCAGCAGGCGCTGGATGCGATCAGCGCGAAGGAATCGGCCGGCACCAGCTTCTCGCTGTCAGTACCTTCCGCGCATTTCGCCGATGGCATCGCGCTGCTGGCCGACAACGAGCTGCACCCGGCGCTGCCGGCACAGGCCTTCGCCGTGGTGCAGAACCAGATGGCCGGCATGGTGGCGGGCCAGTTGCAGTCGCCGGACTTCCTCACCGAGCTGGGTCTGGCCAAGGCCTTGCTGCCGGCGAATGATCTGCAGTTGCGCCATCCCACCCCGCAAAGCGTGACCGGGCTGACCCTGGCCAAGGTGAAGAGCTATTACGCGCAGACGTTCCGGCCGGACATGACCACCATCGTCATCGTTGGCAAGGTCGATCCGGCGCAGGCGAAGCAGCTGGTGGAGCAGGCGTTCGGCGCGTGGAAAGCGGAAGGTGCGAAGCCGGATGTGGACTACGTCGCAGTGCCGCCGAACAAGCTCGGCCAGTTCAACGTGCCCGATACCAGCGCCAGCCAGGACAGTGTGCAGATGGCACAGACCATCGACGTGACCCGCAACGACCCGACGCGCTATGCCTTGAACCTAGGCGACCAGGTGCTTGGTGGCGGCTTCTACGCGTCGCGGCTGTACCACGACCTGCGCGATACCCGTGGGCTGGTCTACAACGTCGGCACCAAGTTCGACCTGGACCGGTACCGCAGCACCTATACGGTGTCGTTCGGCTCCGACCCGGACAAGGTCGCCGCCGCCAGCGCCATCGTGGTGCAGGACCTGAAGCAGATGCAGCAGGCACCGGTGTCCGACAGCGACCTCAAGCGCGCCAAGGGCATCCTGCTGCGGCAGATACCGCTGGGCGAATCCAGCTTCGGCGCGATCGGCAACCAGCTGCTCATGCTGTCGATCGAGGACAAGCCGCTCGATGCGATGACCATTGCCGGCCAGCACTACCTCAAGCTTACCGCGCCGGAAGTGCAGCAGGCTTATGCCAAGCACGTCCGGCCAGACGCGTTCGTCACGGCGGTGAAGGGGCCGGCACCGAAGGGGTGAGAGTCTTTCTGCGGTGCCTAGTCGTCAGGCATTGCCTGTGAAAAAGCGGCGCTGCTTTTGAAGCAGCGCCGTTTCTATGTTGTTTGATCGATCCGTTTTTACTTCAGCAACGAGCGCAGCATCCAGGCCGTCTTTTCGTGTGCTTTCAGTCGTCCGGTGACCATATCGGCCGTCCCCTCGTCGCCCGCTGCATCCGCGGTCTTGATGGTGCCGCGGGCGGTGTGGGCGGCGATCTCGTGACCCTCGACCAGCTGGTTCACCATCTCCTTCCACTCCGGCACGCCGGCCTCCTCCTTGATCGAAGTGAGTTTGCCGAACTGGCTGTAGGAGCCCGGCGCGAACACGTCGAGTGTGCGGATGCGTTCGGCGACTTCGTCGGCGGCCAGCCACAGTTCGTTGTACTGGGTCTCGAACATGGTGTGCAGGCTGTTGAACTGCGGGCCGGTGACGTTCCAGTGGAAGCTGTGCGTCTTCAGGTACAGCGAATACGTGTCGGCCAGCAGCTTGGACAGATGCCTGGCGACCCCTTCGCGGTCCTTCCTGGCGATACCGATGGAAATGGCCATGTGCTGCTCCTTCCGGTTTGCGAATGCGTTGCACAGACAGTAGCGGTTCGATCGGTGGCCTGGAAATGAATCCTTCCGATGCTGTTGATAGTTTCAGGCTATCAAGTGAGTGAGTCGCCAGCGGCTATCATGTGCGGCCCGATGAAAGATATCCGCATGCCCGCTCCCGACTCCGCCGCCGATCCCGGTTTGCGTAATTTGCGCAAACAACTGGATACGGTCTCCAGCCGTGATTTCGGCCGCCTGCTGGGTCGCTGGCGCACGTTGTCGCGCGGGCCGGACGAGAAGAAGCTGGCAGCGCTGGTCGCGGATATCGAACGTTCTGCCGCCAGACGCCGCGCGCGCGTTGCGGCCAAGCCGGTGATCCGGCTGGACGAGTCGCTGCCGATCAGTGCACGCGGTGAGGACATCATCAAGCTGATCCGCGAACACCAGGTGGTGGTGATCGCCGGCGAGACCGGTTCGGGCAAGACCACCCAGCTGCCGAAGTTGTGTCTGGCCGCCGGTCGCGGCGAAGCCGGCATGATCGGCTGCACCCAGCCGCGCCGGCTGGCTGCACGGTCAGTGGCGCGTCGCGTCGCCGAGGAGCTGGATACTCCGCTCGGCGACCTCGTCGGTTTCCAGGTGCGCTTCAACGATCAGGTGTCCGAGCGCAGCCTGATCAAGTTCATGACCGACGGCATCCTGCTGGCCGAGACGCAGGGCGATCCGTGGCTGTCCGCCTATGACACCATCATCATCGACGAGGCGCACGAGCGCAGCCTCAACATCGACTTCCTGCTCGGCTACCTGAAACAGCTGGCGCTGAAGCGGCCGGAGCTGAAGATCATCGTCACCTCGGCGACGATCGACACGGCGCGCTTCTCCGAACATTTCGATGGCGCACCGGTGGTCGAGGTGGAAGGGCGTGCGTATCCGGTCGAGCTGCGCTGGCGCTCGCTGGACGAAGTCGCGGCGCGACAGGGCCGCAACAGGGACATGCAGCAAGGCAGCGCGGAACATATCGCCGCGGTGCTGGACGAAATCAGCCACGACGATCCGCGTGGCGATGTGCTGATCTTTCTGCCTGGCGAGCGTGAAATCCGCGACGCACATCTGCTGTTGTCACGCCGGCAGTACCGTGAAACCGAGATCATGCCGCTGTACGCGCGGCTGTCCGCCGGTGATCAGGATCGTGTGTTCAAGCCGGGCATCAAGCGTCGCGTGGTGCTGGCGACCAATGTCGCCGAGACCTCGCTCACCGTGCCGCGCATCCGCTACGTGATCGACACCGGCACGGCGCGGGTGAAGCGTTACAGCCAGCGCAGCCAGCTTGAGCGGCTGCATGTGGAGCCCGTGTCGCAGGCGGCTGCGGACCAGCGCAAGGGTCGCTGTGGCCGCGTGGGTCCCGGCATCTGCTATCGACTGTACGACGAGGCTGATTACGCCAGCCGTGTCGCGTTCACCGATCCGGAGCTGTTGCGTTCGTCGCTGGCGAACGTGATCCTGCGCATGCTGGCGTTGCAGCTGGGCGAGGTGGACGAGTTCCCGTTCCTCGAGGCTCCCGATCCGCGCGTCGTGGCTGACGGTTATCGACGATTGGCGGAAATCTCGGCGATCGACGACGCGCGCAAGCTCACCCCCATCGGTCGCACGCTGGCGCGGCTGCCGATCGACGTGCAGCTGGCGCGCATGCTGGTGGAAGGCGAGAAGCTGCATTCGTTGCGCGAGCTGCTGACGATCGTGTCGTTCCTCAGCATCCAGGATCCGCGCGAGCGTCCGTCCGACGCACGCCAGCAAGCCGACGCTGCACATGCTGCGTTCGCTGATCCGAAGTCCGACTTCGTCGGCGTGCTGAACCTGTGGCGTGTGTACCACGACGCGCACGAAGAGCTGACCCAGTCGAAGCTGCGCGACTGGTGTTCGCGACATTTCCTCAGCTTCATGCGCATGCGCGAATGGCGCGAACTGCATCGGCAGTTGTTGCTGGTGGTGCAGGAGTTGGGCTGGAAGCTGGATGGATCGAGCCCTGCGCCGCAAGTCATGGAAAAGAGGGTGGAGCCGAAGGGACATCCTGCTTCGAAACGGAATGGCTCTTCGCGTATCCATTCCGCGCATGAGTCGGCGCCTCCCAAGGCGGCGAGCAGCGAGGACGATGCGAATCGTTTGTACGAAGCGGTGCACCGCAGCCTGCTCGCCGGCCTGCCGACCCAGGTCGGCCGCAAGGACGAGAGGGGCATCTACCAGAGCACGCGTGAGCGCAAGTTCCACGTGTTTCCCGGCTCGGCGTTGTCCAAGGTCCCACCGAACTGGATTTTCTCCGCGCAGATCCTTGATGTCGGTGGCCGCGTGTGGGGCATGATGAATGCGCGCGTGGAGCCGCTGTGGATCGAGCAGCAGGCCGCGCATCTGTTGCGCATGAGTTGCCGCGAGGCGCATTGGTCGAAGAAGCGTGGCTGCGTGGTGGCCTATGAGCAATTGAGCCTGTTCGGGCTGGTGCTGGTGGAGAAGCGTCCGGTGACGTTCCAGCAGCAGGATCCTGCGCTGGCACACGCGATCTTCCTGCGCGAGGCGTTGACCCGTGGCGACATCGACAGTCGCGTAGATTTCGTGCGGGCCAACCAGCGCGTGCTTGAAGAGGCGCAGGGCATCGAGGCGAAGCAGCGTCGCGAAGGACTGATCCGCCACGAGGATGAACTGGTCGCGTTCTTCGAAGGCAAGGTACCCGAAGAGATCGCCAGCAGCCGCGCACTGGACGCGTGGTATCGCAAGGCACGCCCGGCTGAGCAGGCGGCTTTGCGCTGGTCGCTGGATGACGTGATGGTGGGCGGCGCCGGGCTGGATGCGAAGGCGTTTCCGTCAACGCTAGAGTTGCTACCGCTGGCCATGGATGGACGAGTGCCGCGGGCGCAGGATGCGCAAGAGCGGCCCCAACGCTACCGGCT
>Ga0302226_10000579_pt1 | contig 29816 bp, 24 predicted proteins | sample II_Palsa_E3_3_FD_193524 | JGI IMG/M metagenome (GOLD analysis project Ga0302226, IMG submission 193524) | Peat permafrost microbial communities from Stordalen Mire near Abisko, Sweden - II_Palsa_E3_3 | ecosystem: Environmental > Terrestrial > Soil > Palsa > Peat permafrost | place: Sweden...
TTGCCGATAACCCGACATTGCAGGAGGCCGGTCTGACCGCTTTACCAATGTCGCTGAGTGCATTGGCGATTTAGCGCTCATTGAACTGGCAGAGAAGGATCCCGGGTCGTAGTTCTCTACCCCCCCTTTGCGGGATTCTACGGAGCAGAAGGGCGTGGAGGCCGAGGTAAGACCAAACTTTTAGTGCGCGGGTGTCGCCTCAGGAAACTTCCAGCTGCCATTCAGGATCTCGGTGCGGGGACGATAGAGTCGCACCATGTAGTTCCAGCCGGGCATGATGGGGAGGCAGTTGGGAATCTTGCCGTCGCACCCGCCGAATTGTATGGAGACGGAGCCGTCGGTGTCTTCTTTCGCGGTAAGGTTGTTCAGCGAATAGGCGTTGTATGGATTCTGTTCGAAGTACCCCTTCTCGTTGTACAGGCTGATGGACCAGAAGCCATCGACGGGGACATCTTTCACATGCAGCCGATAGATGGTCTTGCCATCGTTCTTTGCGGGGACGACATTGAGATAGAGGGCATCTTTTTCAGGGTTGCCGCCCACGCAGATGCCGAGCCGATGAGATGCCTGATGGGATCTACCTGGTTTTGGGGACCGAACATCCCCTTGGTATCGGGTAGTCCTTCGGCGAGGACGAGCAAGGCTCCGCGCACCTTCTTCTGACTGACGAGGTCCCACTGGGGAGGTTCGAACTTGCCCGCATCTTTTTGAGTCAGTGTGATGGCATCCTGCAGTGCTTGAACTTCCTTGAGGTCCTGCGGATTCTGCGGATCGATGAGGGTGCGGATGGCCAGGATAACGTATCTCGTGCCCATCTGATCCCACGGTGCGCGCGCTGCAGTGTTGAGGATCAAGCGCGACCGGGCGCCCATCGGAGCCTGGCTCGATGCACTTGACTCCCGCGCACCTAAGAACGTCGTCGTGGTTGCCATGGCCAACAAGCTTGCACGGATTGCGTGGGCTGTCCTGTCCAGCGGCAACGATTACAGGCCAGCAGCTGTTCCCGCGTAACGGTGCGGAAAAGACGCCTTCGGCTTGGAACCGCTGCGCGCTCCCACTTTCCCGCACCACCACGACGACTAAAGTTTTCCCCACCGAAGTCTGCACGGAGTAGCAACGACGAAAGAACAGTCCCAACGGCGTGGCCGCAGCCTGATCCTGAAAATGGTCTTCAACGACCGACCGACTTTGAAGGACGGACACGCGCGCAACTCATCCTGGCCAGGAGAACTAGTCTCCAACTAAAGGCCGTATACATTTGCGCAGACTTGTCTTCCCGTCCAAACTTCCCCTTGCAGTCCTGCGGCGGACCATACATTTTCGGGAGGCGGCTATCTCGGTCTATCCAGGAGCTTGCAAATCACTCGCTTCTCTGATCGTTCCTTGCGGATTAGCGCACTCTGGCAACAACGGGTAGAGTCCAGGCGCCACTTAGAGCATCCTCGCCGGGCCAATATGCACGAATACACAGAACAGGGTCTTCCTTCGGCGCGGGAAGCCAATTGGCGCGCTTATCACCAACGGATCGGCTTGTACATAGATGGTGAGAGAGCCCTCGCGCGCAGTAACGAGAGTCTTGTTTTTGGTACCGCCCGAGTAACGTCTATCTCGTTGGCCGAGAAGAAGTGGTACTGGTTATATGAAGTGAGTGTCCAAAACCCTTTGACCGGGGGAAGCTTGCCACCGGCGAACGTCACCGCATAGGCGTGGCCACCGTTGAGTTGCTGCCCGGTACCGTCTGCATTCTGATAAAGGTATTTGGTCTCGCGGACGGTGTTTACGAGGATGTGGGCCTTTGCCGCTGCGGTACGGCTGTAATAATCCGTGCCAAACGCCGCGCCATTGCTGATCGTGGTCCAGTTATAGGGCAATGAAAGGCGGCAATTATGAAACTGAAATAGGGGCGTCACGACGTTCTTATCGGCATCGAGAGCTGGCGCGACCAGAGCTGCACGGAGCTGCGGATCCTGGCCCAGCGCGGAGCTTTTCTATTAAAGGTGAAGCAGGCCTTCGGCATTCTTGTGTGCGATCTTTTCTTTATCTTCATGACTGATCGGCAGCGACTCAAGGAAGCGTCGCGCACCCGCCATGGTGAGGTAGGGATAGTCGACGGAGTACAGGATTCGTTCAGCACCAACTACCGAATGAATAAATTGAAAATGAGGCAGGTTCATCATGCCGCTCGGGGTAACGTACACATGCTCTTTGAACGTGCCTGTGATTGATTTCGACAATCCTGTCATTTCCTGGGGCATCGTGTCATCGAGGCGTTGCAAGTAGAACGGGACCATCTCTCCCCAATGGCCGCTGATCACCTGCAGGTTTGGGAACTGGTCAAACTTCTTCGATAGAAGCACTCGCAATAGGTGAACGCCTGCTTCGTTGTGCCAACCCCAACCGAATAAGGACAGTCGAGCCGTCACCTCCGTGTCCAGGCCCCCATAGTAAGGGATTTGCACTTGCGGCAGGGGGTACCCAGGGTGCATATAGATGGGGACGCGAAGTAGGTTCAATTTAGCCAGGACCGGCTCAAACTGCGGATCATCCAGAAACACCCCAGCCGGACGCCCGATCAGGAGGGTTCCGACAAAGCCGAGATCTTTCACCGCACGCTCAAGTTCAGCGGCAGCGGCCTCCGGGTGTTGCCAGGGAAGAGCGGCAAATCCTTGGAAGCGCGTGGGCGCCGCCTGAACCTTTTCAGCGAGTTTGTCATTTGCTCTCCGCGTCAGGTCGATTGCTTCGTCGGGGGGCGCGTCCTGCGCGGGATTGCTGTAGGAAAGAACCTGCATGTCGATTGCATGCTTGTCCATCTGCGCAATGCGTTCTTCGCCTGTTTCCAGCAGGAGCCCATTTGTGGTCCGAAAATCCAGGCCCATGGGAAGCTTGTCGTCCCCGTCGTCAAGACTTCCTCGGAAGCTTGTACCGACCTCGGTGAAGTAGGCGGCATTCGCTTGCTGCTTGGCTTGGCCTGCCTTGAACAATCCCTGATCGCCGATATGCTCTTCAACAGTGATAATTCTCATCGATTGCTCCTACTGAAACATGTTTGCTGCCTGGACGTTTTCACACAAACGTGTGATGCTTCTTCGAGGTTGCTCGGCATCTATTCCTCTCGAGGGCATGCAGAAAACGCTATATCGGCTAGTCCCTTTATGCCGTGCTAAGTTGCATCCTATACATCAGTACTGAGGAGGAGCTCGAAATGGGTAAAGAGGGCCAGGTCGAAACGCAGAGTTCGATGACGAAGTTTATTTTCTACGCAACCATCGTCTCGGGATGTGTTGCTGCTTACTTGATGTATCGCCGGGGAGAGTCGCTTGGTACGATTGCCCGCCGGACCATCACCAACCCGGTAGGTTCGTTGGTGACGGAAGTGAAAAGCGCTGTCTAAGCGCGGTGGAGGAGCCCCACTGAGCGAGACAAGAAGATCTATTTGCCCTCCCACCCGCTGTCGACCAACGAGGTGCCCGCTCGTAGTTTCGATCGCGTCGAGAAGCTGTCGCCGGGCGAAATCGCCGAAATTGAAATCGAGCTGATGCTGGTCGGTCTCATGTTATACCCCGGCGAGCAATTGCACTTTGTGATCAGTTCAAGAAACCTTCTGGGAACGCTGATGCCTGCGATCGAAGAGTATGTCGGCGCGAACAGTGGCCAGCACGTAATCCATACGGGCGGCGAACGCCCGTGTCATTTGGGAACCGCCCATTCAAATGGCGGGATAAACTATTCGAACATGAATGGCGCGGACAACGAACTGATCCTTCCTGATGGCAGGAAACTCTGTTATGCCGAGTACGGAGACCCGAATGGCTTGCCTGTGTTTTACTTCCACGGCGCGCCGTCGTCACGCCTTGAACCTGAAATGTTCGGAGACGAGTTGTCGTCCTCAGGGCTTCGGATCATTGCGCCGGATCGACCGGGAATTGGCCGCTCCGATTGGCAGGAATCACGATCTTTCACTAACTGGGCAGAGGATATCGAGAATCTCGCCGATCATCTTGGTTGGGAAACTTTCGCGCTACTGGGGAACTCCGGAGGGGGACCTTATGTAGCGGCCTGCGCGGCTCTGCTACCAGAGAGGGTGACGGCCGCTGTCGTCGTCTCGGGTGGTTGGAGGATGGACGCGCCAGAGGTAAAGGCGAATCTGCCATTCGTCAACCGACTCTTCTGGATTCTGGCTCGCCGCTTTCCTCTGGGGTTGCGACTGCTGCTTACAACCATGAGGAAGTCCGGCTCTAGCGTTCAACCCGATTTACCTTCGGAAGCGGATCTCAAGAGACTCCAGGTCAGGTTGCCGGCACCCGATGTGGCGGCTCTCTCAGTCCCTGGCCGAATGAAGGCAACCTCCGCGAGCATCGCGGAAGCTTTGTCCCGTGGGACAAAAGGTGAAGCGTGGGAAGCGCGCATGTATGTTCATCCGTTCAGCTTTGATCACACGAGGATTCGTGTGCCATTTAGCGCTTTTCATGGTGGGTTAGATCGTAATGTTCCGCTGGCCTTGGTTGAGGCCTACGTCGCGCAGATCCCGAACGCCACGCTCAAAGTATGGCCTGAGGATGGGCATCTGTCTGCTCCATGTAATCACATTTCTGAGGTTTTCGAAGTCATCAGGAAATCATCCACCGAACATTCTGGAAGAGTCGAGCTCATCTCGCCACAGTTGGGTGAGTGATCCATCGCAGAGCTACTTTCCTCCAGCACCTTCCGTTGTGAAAGCGACGGTCCGGTGGGCTAGCGGCCAATTTAGCTGGCCGCTAGCTGATGCGCGAAACTGTGGGCACGCTGGTGCCCTACGTTTTCACCGTCGGAAAGATCGTCACGCGCAACTCCGTTGATCCGTAAGGGACTAAGGTAAGCTCCTCCACCTCTTGGCTGAGCTTGCTGACGCCCAACTCCGGCAAGGGCGGCGTAAATTTCTGCGCGGGATTGTCTGGATTGATTTGTAGCTGCCAGTTCTCGATCCTGCGGGCGCGAACGGTCAGCGTGGTCGGCGGATTTTCCCAAGGGCCGAGATTTTCACTCGCATCGTCTGGCCGCCGCTTGAAATCGATCCCTCTGGTTGGCTGAGTTGGATCCAAGGCAAGGCCGTAGTTCCAATCACTCATCGGCGTTGCTTCCCAACTGGGAAAATCCGCGGTCGTGTACTTCTCCTCGACGACGGCTTTCCAATTTGCCTTGATCGCCAGGGAGTAAACCAGTGGGCCATGTTCCAGGCCGACGCCTCCTTGCGGCCAACGGGTCAAGGCCGTCTGCATCGGGAGAGTCAGGGTTAGTGTGTCGCCGGGATTGAACGTACGCCGCACAACAAGAAATCCTTTCGTTGTTGGTTGCGCGCTCGTAGGAACACCAGTCACGGTCAACTTCGGGTTCTGGCACCAGGCTGGAATCCTTAGTGAAAGCGGGAAGTTTACTGCGCGGCTCACACGAAGGGTGAAGTGAATCTTGTCGTCGAAGGGATAACTCGTCGTTTGTTCAATCTCGACCGGTTCGTTCCCTGCCCCCACATTTGCCCTGACCGTTGAAGGCCCGTAGAGCACTGCCGCCAAGCCCCCGTCTGCGGTCTGCATCCACATGCGGGTCGTGTAGTTCGGGAAGATGCGATGTACATTGCCGCCGCAGCAGGCTACGCGCTTTCCCGGGTTCGGCTGATAGGCCATCTTGAAGCCGCCAAGGCCCTTCAAGTGATGATCGGAGTTAAGAGTCGCGAGGAATTGATTTGGGCAGGACATATATTGCAGCGCCTTCCAATCTTTCTTGATCGCCCCAGGCGCGGCGTTGAAGCAAGCCCGCTCGATGCGATCAGCCCATACCGCATCACCAGTCGCCATCAATTGGTAGCCCCATGACCAGGTGTGGTCGGCAATGTCGCAGGTCTCATGCATGTCGAGCGAGGTGACCGTGGCGTAGAACTCGGAGGTAGATGGAATGCCGTCGATCAACATGTGGTGATCGAAGATTCGTCGCTCGGCCGCCTCGGCAAACTTCAGATACTCTTCCTTGCCGGTGTAGAGACAGAGGACGGCCGGAAGCTTAATCGTCTCCGCATAGGTGACACCGTGCGCGTCAATCGGCGTGGCAGCATAGACGCGCAGCGGTGATAAATCGCCGTGAAGCTCGTCGCCGGCCACCTTCATGAAAGCTGCCCAGGAGTTTTCTGCTAGAGCAAGTAGGCGCGGGTCGCCGGTACGCGCATAACACCAGAGGATTGACTCGATATTGGTGATGTTGCGCTCTGGAGTGCCGTACGAGGCTTGATCGTTGAGGTAATGCTTGCGCATCGCATTGGCGATGTCTTTGCCAGATGCTCTCTTCAACGGCGATGAAGTGTCGGCGCAGGCTGTCAAGCTGCGAAAGAAGACGGCTTGCGGCCAGCGATGATTATCACCCTTCGGATCCTTGAAGAGCTGTGGTCCAAGATATCCGTCCGTGTCAGGGTGGGTCAGCGTGTAGTTGATCGTCGTCCAAACCTGCTCCATGAGCGCCTCGTCTTCCAACACCAATGCGAGCCGCGCCGCGCCGTCAACCCAATAGCCCCGCTGCTCCCAAGGGAACCACGATTGTCCTGGCTTTATCGATTCATCCTTCTCCTCGCCCGCCCAATAGGCTCCCGTAAACGGCCATGAGACCTGCGGAAGTTTCGAGCCGAGTTGAACTGCCTGCTTCTCAAGCATGCCGCGCAGCCAACCGTCCGGCCGCACAGCACCGGGAGCTAATTCGCGCAGTTGTGCGTGGGGAGTCTGCTGTTCTCCCTCCAGGATCGAACCCGTACCCATCAGCATTGCGGAACTGATGATCGCGAGTCTCAGAAACTCACGCCGACTCAGTTCATTCGGTTCCATAGGAGCTTTGCTCTCCACCACGATCTCCTTCTGTATCCGGTTCTCGGTCCGTTCATAAATTACTAATGCAGCGAATCACCCGGACGTTCGGGGTAGCCCGTGTCATCGAGTATCTGGACTGCGGTGGCGGGACCGTAATTGGCCCAGTCCTGCATGACCCAAACGACCTTTTTGTCGCGCGTTACTTCGACTAGCTGAGGACCCTGCTGGTGGCCGCCGCGCGAGCAGACGATAGTGTCGCCGTTATCGAGGCGGGTGACGGATTGTGCGTTGCCATACCAAAACTGCGGGGGAATGTCGTCCTTGGTGAGTTCCCAGACGGTTTCGCCTTTGGGGTTTACTTCGCGTTGGAGGACGGCCTGCTCCGAGGTGATGAGGGTGTTGCCGTTCTTGAGGCGAATAGCGGCCCAAGGGTGGGGGATGTCATAGCTCCAAATCTCTTTGAAGTCTTTGTCGTACTCGACTACACGGCCCATGGAGAGGAAGCTTGCGAGGTAAGTGCCCTGCGCAGTGATGCGGACACGGCGAAACTGAGGGTGGATGGACTTCACGTCAGTATAAGATGGCGAAGGCAGTTGGCGATCCACCTCGACCCCCTTGGTGTGGATGTTGACGATCATCAGGCGGGGACCCGGCAGGCCGTTGAGAACGAACATCACCTTGTTAAAGCCGATGGGCTGGCAGGTGTGAATCTCAGTTCCACGGGGCGCATCGTAACGCCAGACGATCTGCTTGCGGGGCGTAATCTCCGCAATATAGTACATGCGCGTAAAGAGTATGTTTCCATTCGAGAGCATCCAAACGTCGTCGTACTCGTTGCCGCCGCCGGTGGAGTATGTCCACTGAGTCTTGCCGTGATTGATGAGGTACATCTTGTTGTACCCCTCACCGATGTAAAGCATAGGACGCTGCGAGGCACCCTTGTCAGGAAGGCCAGTCAGCGTGGGAGATTTGGCGACAAGCGGGTCAACCGGCTCTTCTTCAGGACCGAGCACAGGCACATTGGCTGCGCTGAAGCGGTGGAGCTGCTTGACGACAGGCTTGGCGCCCGAACCTGTGGCGCGCATCGCAGGCAGCGGCGAAGGGTAGGAATCAAGAATGGGCGCGGGAGGCGTTGGGTGGGTATTCGACCCGCTCTGTGCTTGCGCGGTCAGAGCAAGAAGAGGAAGCAGGATTGTGGCTGTTGCGATGAAGATACGGGCCGGCGATAGAGCGGATGTTTTTTGAAACACGGGATTCTCTTCTGTAAGGACGTAGTGGATATATCGGTCGAAGCGCTATTAGCCGTTGAGCCAGGCTTCAGCTAAAATAGTTGGCCTCTCAGCATCGGCCGCACCTCTCATCGCGATAGATACGCGGAAAGGTTCATCGGCTAATCATGTTGTACTCCGCGTGGACTGCATTCGTATCGCCTTCAGCTATGGAGGCAGAGCCGCGAAGATCGCATCCGGAAACGAGGATGTCCTTGGATGACTTCAGGTTCAGAAGTGCGCGCGCACCTTGGGAAGCCTTGGTTTCCGACAGCCAGGCACCCGTCACGTCTGTCATCTGTAGCATGGGTTCCCCGTTAAGTGCAGGCGTTGATTGCAGGCCATTGCACCGGAGGTCCTGAACGTCGTCGAACACCAGCGTGGGCCTCCACTCCTCCGCTGGCGCCGAGAAGGAGACGTCGCGCAGGGACAGGCCCTGCACATGCCGGACATACAAGCCGCTCGCGGGCAACCAACCGAACATGCGTGACTGCGGGTAATCAGCCGGCACCTCCGGCACCGGATGCGCCACCCACTCAGGCTTGCCCGGCATGACGGTGGCGATGCGAATATCCGACAGGCGAACATCCTCTACCTTCATACCGGGTAGTCCGGTAATTGAGCTGGTCAGGATCGCGTCGGAAGCGTGCAGGCCGTCGATGACGATACCGCGCATACCATTCTGCGCTGTGACGCTGACCGTATCCCGCGTTCCTCGGCGAAGACAAATGGGCGCACGCACGCGTCGCATCTGAATGCCGGTGATCACGACCCCGTCCACCCAGCCGCCATCCACCGCGCTTAGCTGGATTCCCGCAATGACGCGCGACGATAACGGCACGTCGTCGTTATAGATCACAGAATTGGAAAAGGTTATATTTTCGAATCCACCATAGGTAGGTGTTCCGAATTTGAATCCATTACAGCAGCCGGTGAGAATGCAGTTCGTGACAACAATGTTTTTCGACAAGCGAGCAGGTGCACCGTTAAGCGACTCGCTCTTGAGGCAGATCGCGTCGTCTCCGGTGTCAATGATGCAATCCGAGATCAGCAAGTCCTGGCAGCCAGTGGGGTCGATACCGTCTGAATTGGGACTGTAGACCGGGTTCTTGATTACTATTCCGCGGATCTGCACGCGATCGCAATTGAAGGGCCGGAGAGTCCAACCGGGTGCATTGCAGAGGAAGACATCCGAGATGCGGACGTCCGTACAACTTTCGAACTCAACCATGGGCGAAGGGTGATTCGGCTTGTGAGTCCAGTCAAGGTGGATGGCGTCACTCCAAACCTGACCCTCCGGCACGGGTGCTCGACCACTTCGGACCCAGAACGCCGAGCCCTGACCGTCGATCTTGCCGGGACCGGCCAACCCTACATTCTGCGCGCCGCTGGCGTAAATGAAATGACGCGGTTGGTAGTCGTTGGCGTCGCTGCTGCCGAGCAGGACAGCGCCAGCCTCAAGATAAAGTGTGACGTTGGACTTGAGGACGATGGTGCCGCAGAGATAGATTCCTGGGCCTAAATAAACAATGCCTCCGCCGTCCGCTGTGCACACGTCGATCGCCCGCTGGACCGATTTCGTATCTTTTGCACGTCCGTCGCCAACCGCGCCGAACGAGCGGGGATCGAAGATGGCCGGACGCGTCCCGTCACTGCTGGGCGCGGCGCCGGCTGCGGTACTAAATGTAGACAAGCCGAGGCCGGCAATAGCACCAAGCATTTCCCTGCGATCCATCAGCGTTTCTCCTGAAACATGGCCCATTGCTACACGGGATAAATCTTTAGGCGTTAGCCTTCACCAGATGCGGCCGCAGTTGTTTTGCGATCTGCCGGGTCTCATCGTGGGAAGGGCAACGGACTTTGGAGGATGATCGAGGTCCGGTCGGTTCATCCGAAGATGAAGGGACGTTCCGGACCTCGACTGTGACGTGAGGCTGGTAAAGCGTGGCTCAGAATACGATGCGAGCCGAAAGCTGCGCCTGGCGGGGATTGTTGGTTTGGGTCGACGGGATGCTGAAGCTCGCGTTACCCACCGTAGTGTTGACGTTCCCGAACTGCACAAAATTGGTCACGTTGTACAAGTCAGCCTGGAGCTGCAGGGCGGTCGATTGCGTGATGTGCAAAGGAAAACTACGTCGGAGGCTTATGTCCATGCCGAAGAATCCAGGTCCTGTAAGGCCGTACGGTGCCGTGCGCGGAGAATTGCCAAACGTGAATGCCGGCATGTACACCGAGTTCGCCAGAGCCGGCGTGATGAACGGCCCTTTAGGTGCAACCGTTGCACTGCCGGTACTTGCCACTATGTTCGGTCCGAAGCCGCTCCAATGCTTGGTACTACGTGCGCTGCCGGTAAATCCTGGGTTGAGCGTTGGCATACAGGTCGCCTGTGCAGGATTGGTCTGACAAGAGGTGGCCGTTATAGCGAGCGGTGAGCCAGAGTAAATCTGCACAATTTGCGAGAACTCGAAGCCGCCAAACACAGCTCGTGTCCAGGCATGTTGACCACCTAATCTGCCGCTGCCGAAGGGAAGATGTTCCACTCCCGTAAAGATGAAGTGATTCGGCTGATTTGTCGATGACACGGTACGCTCGATGGCATCTGCCGCATACGAACGGCCTGTATTGGAGTAAGCTGCGGGGATCGCATAGCCGGAACGGAACGTGCCACTATCGTCGATTGCGCGTCCCCATGTGTAACTCGACATGAGGGTCACGCCGCGCGTTACGCGAAGGTTGGCAACGACCTGAAGAGCGTTGTAATGTGCATTGGCAACTTGGTTATAGTTATCGTTGACGGCGTACTGCGGGAACGGCCTTAGAGCAACGCTAAGTTGTTGTCCCGTGTTGAACCAGGTGGGAACGGCAGTTCCGGATTGCTGCAGTGCAGCTTCGCAGTTGACGCCTGCGGCATTCTTCGTGGTGGCCAGTTTGGAGACGGCGGTGGTGAGACAGGACCCGAGGCCCAGATATTTCGGATCCAGTTGATCCGCCCAGTAACCACGCGGGTTGCTGCCGTCTGGCTGGAGAAAGTGTCCCTGGGAGCCGATATAGCTCATCGAAGTGGTGAAGCTATTCGTCCACTGGTGTTCGAAGCCGAACGTGTAGTTGATGAACTCTGGTGCGCGGCCACCATAGTAGGGATCGCCGTAGTAGGCGGTTGATGGCGAGCCCGTAAAGCCTTTGGTGGTGGTGTAGCCCGTGCCATATTGCGGGCCAGAAGCACGCCCCTCGGCGGGGGTGTAGGCTGGCAAACCCGAATCAAGCGGAGCCGAAGTGAGATAGGTGCTGGAATTCGACTGAAAGTTCGGCGAAGCTGAGAACCCGAGAGTCTTCGTGCCTTGACTCGATGCCGCCGAGCCCGCAACGCCGTTCCCATGCGAATAGATAACAGCAAAGCTTGAGCGAACGACAGTCTTCGGGTCAACCTGGTACGCCAGGCCAATGCGCGGACCAATGTTCTTGAAATAATTTTTTACAGGTGTGGCGCAGTTACAGGTACCCACTCCATGGCCCGCGAAGTTCAGCGCTCCGTTCACTCCGGTAACGGGATTCAGCAGATTGGGGTCGAAGTAACTCATCACATCATGAGCTTCTTTGTATGTCGGATAAAAGTCATAGCGCAAGCCTAGATCGAGCGTTAACTTGTCACTGACCTTCCAGGTGTCCTGCACATAAGGCGAGACCGGCCGGAATCGTGCATAGGTTGTAGCCACGGCATACTGCGTAAAACTCACGTTATCGGGTTGCCCAAGCAGAAAGCTCGCATAGGCTACGCCGGTCGAACTGATGAGAGAGCCGTTGCTTTGAATGCCTGCAGTCTCCGTCACGGCGTTGGTGAAGGTTACGGGCGAGGATCCCCCGGTAGCGGGAGTGTTGGCGTACTCCAGCCAACTGATCATTCCGCCAACTGTCACAGAGTGCTTGCCCAGCGTCCACTGCACATTGTCGAGCAACTCATATGAGTTCGCAATTCCCCAGACGGCGGTATAGCCCGCAAAATTAGTCGGTGCGTCGACACCAGCAAACGTCACACTCGGAAACGCTCCCGCAGCCTGACCCGCGGGGGCTCCGGTGTAGCCGTAATTCGTCAACGCATATTTTGGAGTCTCGTTCACGTTGTAGTCCAAGGAAGCGTAACGAGCGAATCCGTAGTTGAATTGATTGACCAGATTGGGTCTGAAGACATGCGTCTCTTCGATAAGCCCGACATAGGTTTTGGGCGCATAGGATTGACCATAGTTATAGGGCTGCGGACCCTGATTGTTCGTTGTACTGGTCGAACCGACCGGACTACTACTCACTTGACGGCCGTACGCTCCGATGACAGTCAGCACATCCTTTGGAGAGATGATGTAATCGATGCGGTTCGTAAGGGAATAGTTATTCAGGCCCTTCACGTTAGGAGCGATGAAGTTGTTCGTTGGATTGGTGTTGATCAACTCCGAATTAGGAAGGCTAGCCTGCAACCCCAAAGCAACCTGACTCATCTCGCTCATCGGAATCTGATCAATCGGTTGGCCGTCGGGTATTTGTGCGCTGGCCGGAGTTGCACCGTGCGTGTAGCCGAATCGATAGCGGCATTCATAGGAGTAGAACGCCGTGCAGGCCGACTGGGTGTTCGGGTCATAAATTTGCGCGATGCCTTGAAAGTTACCCTGCTGTTCGGCTACTGATGGGTAACTCTGGATGGTTGGGTGCGTGGAGTCACTCCGGAATCCTGTGTAATTGCCAAAGTAGAACAACTTTTTGCGCCAGGTTCCGAACGGAAGCAAGGGTCCGCCAATGGAGACACCGAATTCGTTTTGATGTTCAACTGGCTTTTCCGGAAGTCCAGTGTACGGATTCTTGCCTTTGATGAACCCCCACGAATCAAGTGCAGTGTTGCGAAAGAAATCGTACGCAGAGCCGTGGTATGTATCGCCACCTTGTTTCACGTTGTAGTTCTGCACGCCCTCGCCCTCATACATAGCGGAGTAGCCGGAAGTCTGCACCTGAAATTGACCGACGGCATCCACCGAAATCGCTGACCACACAAATCGCGGGTCGCCTTCGCCAGATACATTCGTGAACGGCACACCGTCGACATAGATCGCAATTGCGCCGCCACGCGATCCGACTCCGTTCACGATGCCCGAATTGGTTGTCGTTCCGCCGCTGGTCTGGTTGCCCTGCACGCCAGGCAGCAAATAGGCAAAGTCGGTCGCCCGGCGCTGGTCCTGCGAGCCGAACGCACCCATCTCAACCGGAAGGGCGGAGTACATCTCCGCCTCAAGTGTTCCCCCGAGAGTGGCGTTGGCCGTTTGGAGCTGAGGGGGCGCGGTGGACACGGTCACTGTCTGTGAGCTCGATCCGAGCGTCAACTTCGGGCTATACGTCGTGGATTCCAAGGCATTGACATTGACGTTTTGTTGCTGCTGCGTCTGAAATCCGGGAACCTCTACCTTGACGGTGTAGGCGCCGGGGTCAAGGGTAGAAAGCGTATAGTCACCCGCGCTGGTTGAGGTGGTCGTTACGCTGATACCTGTGGCGGTGTTGGTGACCGTCACCTTGGCATTTGGGATCGCGGCGCCGCTTGGATCCTCAACGATTCCGCTGATCGCGCCCTTTCCAGCCAACTGCGCCAGCATCGCCGCTCCAGGAAGCAGGCAGGCGATAAGGATGAGTCGAAGTAGGAAAGGAAGACCGAAAAGCCGGCGGATCTGACCGCTCTGTGTGAATGTGTGTTCCGCAATCTGCATGGTGGCGCTCCTGAGACTATGTGCGGCCGGTTGCCTTTGGCGAACGCGGCGAAGCAGTAGTTAGTGACGAGCCTTGATACGTTGTTTCAGAATCTTAGTAACGTGTGACACAGTGCTCTTACTGTAAGAAGAGCTCTAACTCCTTGTTTCAATTGATCCTTCAGAGCTTTTGCCCCGTACCGACTGCAGCGTATAATTTCCGCGTGTTCAAAGAAGCTCCATTCGATCATGGATATGACCCACCCTCTCCTGGCTCGGAGGACGACCCGATTGAGTCGAATCTCGTTCGACAGGAGCTTCACCGAATCATAACCAGCCGGCATTTTCGAACCAGCAAACGCGGCAAAGAGTTTCTCCAGTATGTTGTCGATCAGAAGATTAGCGGTAACGGCGACCTGCTGAAGGAGCGCCTCATTGGGGTGCACGTCTTCGGCCGAAACCCGGACTACGCCACCGGCGAGGATCCGGTAGTTCGCGTTCAGGCTGGCGACGTGCGGCGGCGTCTGGAGAGCTATCACTCGGATCCGGAGGTTCAATCCGACATCCTCATCCAGATTCCGCTCGGTTCGTATGCGCCTGTTTTTCTGCTAAAAAGGAGCGTCCAGCCAGACCAAGTGTGGCAAGGAAGCCTGGACACGGCAACCGATCCCAAAACCGAGACTACTGGACCCAGCTCCGCACGTCCGAGGGAAGTTAACGAGTCGAGCGCGCTGAGTCCGACCCAGGCCCTGGTGAACGGGTCAAATGGCTTGCAAACTTTAGAGTTCGACGACCATCCGCGGGAGGTTGCTCGCCCCTCCTCAAGAATGGGAGTTTGGCTGTTAGCAATACCAGCGCTTGCCTGCGTCACGCTTCTGGCTTATTTCGCCCTCTCGTATATCCACAGATCTCCTGCGTGGACGCTGAAGGCATTCTGGTTGCCCGCGTCGGTGGCGACGAAACCCATACTGATTTGTTTGCCGCGACCCATCGTCTACAGGCCTTCCGAGAAGCTTTATGACAAGTACCAGCAGATGCACCCAAATGCCTTCGCCACTCGCGAAGCACGTCGGGATCAGATTCTTCCGCTGTTACCCACTGACACGATTCAGTGGGGCGATATGGTGCCCGTTCGCAATTCCGGACCCGGAATCGGCGCCGTCGTTGCGGCAGTAAACATCAGCAAACTGCTCACCGAACAGGGCATAAGGTTTGAATTGCGATTTGGAGAAGAGGCCACTTACGCTGACATGCGGGACTCTCCCGTAGTGATTATTGGGGCCATCAACACTGATTGGGCAACGCAGCTGACGTCAGGCTCGGACTTTGTCTTCGACGAAACACGCGGTGCGCCGAACATTTATGAAACCGCGGGTGCGAAACGGGTTTGGAGGATGGAAAAAAACGACGGCATTATTACGCGCGATTACGGCTTGATCACGCGACAATTGTCAGGAAAAACAGGCCAGTTCCTGGTGCAGGTCGCAGGTATCTCTCATTTCGGAACCGAGGCCGCCAGTGAGTTCCTCGCAAACGAGAAGGATCTGACTAACGTGCTGCAGGCAAGATCGATCAATCTCCAAAAAAAGAATTTTCAGATCGTCGTCTCAACTGACATCACGGATGGAATGGCGGGGCCACCTCACGTTGTTGCCGTCGGTACCTGGTAATTCGGCGATTTCCTGGCCGGGCTTTGAGCGGCTTAACGTTCAGAGAATGGGTAGAGCATGTCTTCGCTATCTAACTCAAAACGGATCATTTAATGGTGGGCATACTGTAAGACACCGTTTGACACCTGTCTGAAAACCGCGCGATGCCGTATCAAGGTTGGGCGCCATCTGAATCGTCTGGTTGAACGGCAAAAACAGTCGGACCAATTCCTCGGTCCATACGAACAACGCCTGGGTGGCACGCCCCGCTCGAACAATTATGCATTCAATCGCGATCTTTCTACTACCCGAAGGAGCGTTGTGGACACACGCCGCAGGGATTTACTTAGGCTTTCGCCGCTTGCCATAGCGATGACCACGATCGGTCACACCGCAGGTGCTCAAGCTCCCGAAATTGCAACGGACGTGACATTCAACGTGCGTCGCTATGGAGCGACCGGCGATGGGAAGACGGTCGATACGCCAGCCATCAACAGGGCCATTGACGCCGTCGCTGCAGCCGGGGGCGGCCTGCTCTTTTTCCCGGCGGGAACCTACTTGAGTTTCACGATCCACCTGCGTAGCAACGTAGATCTGCACCTCTCACAGGGCTGTACCATCCTCGCGGCCGACTCACCGAAACCTGGCGAATCCACCGGCTACAACGGCGGAGCCTACGACGCGGCAGAAGCTAACGCGCCTTGGGATGCTTTTGAGGACTACGGCCATAGCCATTGGAACAATTCCCTCTTCGTCGGCGTGGACATCGCGAATTTTTCTATCCTCGGCCCAGGTCTCATTCACGGCAAAGGCCTCTCCCGCGGAAGTGCTCCCGGGCAGGTTGCGCCGGGCTATTCATCCTTCGTTGCCGAACAGGCAGGCGTCGGGAACAAAGCAATCGCGCTTAAGAACTGCCGCCACGTGACTCTCAGGGACGTCTCGATCTTGAAGGGGGGGCATTTCGCGGTTCTTGCTACTGGTGTTGACAACCTCACACTCGACAATCTGCGGATCGATACAGACCGGGACGGCCTGGACATCGATTGCTGCCGCAACGTGCGTATTTCGAACTGCACCGTAAACTCGCCATGGGACGATGGAATCTGTCCGAAGTCCAGCTATGCCCTGGGGTATGCGCGCGCCACCGAAAACGTGACCATCTCCAACTGTTTTGTCACCGGGGCGTACCAGCTCGGCAGCGTCATCGAGGGCAGGTGGAAGAAGTTTCCCGACGGCGCGGCTCCGCACAATGGACGCATCAAGTGCGGCACGGAATCCAATGGCGGCTTCCGCAACATCACCATCTCGAACTGCGTTATTGAAGGCTCGAAAGGTATCGCCCTGGAAACGGCTGACGGCGCCATTGTCGAAGACATTGCCATCTCAAATATCACCATGCGCGAGATCACGGATGCGCCTCTATTTCTGCGCCTGAACCGACGCAACCGTGGTCCAAAAGACTCGATGCGCGCCGGAAGCCTTCGTCGCGTCCTGATCTCGAACATCGTTTCGAGCGACTCCGCGGGATCGACGGCATCGGTGTTCTCCGGGATTCCCGGAAACGTGATCGAAGATGTCCAACTATCAGGTTGCTACTTCCAGCATCGTGGCCTTGGACACCCCAAGGATCCCTCGAAGCCGTTGCTCGATTGGCGAACACGGCAAGTGCCAGAACTAGAAGAGGAGTACCCTGACCCAAACCGATTCGGCCAGACACCATCTCACGGCTTCTTCCTTCGCCACCTCAAGCAAATTGCGATGTCTCACGTTGAGATCGCACCCCTCAACAACGATCCGCGCCCCGCGTTCTGGTTGGAGGACGTTCAACGCGCTGACTTCTTCGCGATCACTGCTCCACCTCAACCGAACTTCGCGCTTCGCAATGTCAGCGATTTCCGTATTCTGTGGTCGCGGGCCGCGAAAGACACCACTCTCCAACAAGTCCTCAACCAAACGTTATAGAGAAGTAGTGAATGTACGGATCGGCGCGGTACGAATTTAATGCGCTAGCCAGGAGAAGAATCCATGTTTCCAATACTCGTTGGGCGCTGTGCGATGCGGTTGAGCGGTGCTGCTATTTTCGTGGCCTCTGGATTGCTCGTTATTCCTGCCCTCGGTCAGACAGTCGCCGGTAAATGGATCGGAACTCAGCGCGTGCTGGACAATGGCGAGAACGATCGCGTCTTTCTGGATCTTCGTCAGACAGGATCGGAGCTGACCGGAACGGTGACGACGATTGGACACATTTACCAGGTCACGGGCGCGATCTCAGGAACTCACTTTGAGCTTTTTTCATCTCCTAAGGACACCAAGCCGCGAGTGGCCGGCGATCTGAAAGGCAATGAGTTACACCTGACTCGCGATGACGATCACTTCGTGGCAGTTCGTGCAAAGCCCGGGGATGAATATCCTCCGTTCGAGCACATCGATCCGCCCACCTTACATGATGTGCCGTATAACGGATTGGCGAAGCTGCCACCCATGGGCTGGAACAGCTGGAATCTATTTCAGAGCCGCATCGACGATAAGACCGTCCGTGAGATGGCGGATGCGATGGTTACGAGCGGCATGCGAGACGTCGGCTACGTCTACGTAAACATCGACGACACCTGGCAGGGCGTGAGGGATGCCCAAGGAAACCTGGCCCCGAACAAGAAGTTCCCGGACATGAAGGCTCTGGCGGACTACGTACACTCGAAGGGCCTGAAGCTTGGCATCTACTCCTCGCCTGGACCGCGCACCTGCGCCGAGTATCCCGGTAGTTATGGGCACGAGGACCAGGACGCCAAGACCTTCGCAGCATGGGGTGTCGACTACCTCAAATACGACTGGTGTGGCGCGCGCATGATCTACAGCCACGACGCTCTGCAACCCGTCTACCAGAAGATGGGCGATGCCCTACTTAACAGCGGGCAACCGATCGTCTATAGTCTTTGCGAATACGGCAGCGGCAACGTCGAGCTCTGGGGTGCGAAAGTAGGGGGCAATCTCTGGCGCACCACGGGGGACATCAGCGATACATGGACGAGCATGATCAGCAACATCGAGAAACAGGCTCCAACCGCCCCTTATGCAGGCCCAGGGCATTGGAACGATCCGGACATGCTGGAGATCGGCAATGGTCACATGACCGACGAGGAATACAGGACTCATATGAGCTTGTGGGCACTAGCGGCCGCCCCGTTACTCGCGGGCAATGACATTCGGAGCATGACGCCCGCCATTAGGGAGATCCTGATGAACCGCGAGGTGCTTGCGGTCGATCAGGATCCGTTGGGCAAGCAGGCTGCGCCGGTGAAAAGCGGGACCCTTGAGACGTGGGTGAAGCCACTTGCCGATTGCTCGGTTGCCGTGGGCGTCGTGAACATGGGCGACGCCGAGACGATCGCTACCGTTAGGGCGAGCGATCTGAGACCTGGCGCCGAAGCGAAGTTAGCGCGCGACCTTTGGCGGCATTCGAGCGTAGCGTTTCACGACGGCCTCTATACCGCGAGTATCCCAGCACATGGAGTGCTCATGCTTCGGGTGCTTTTTAAGGACTGAACTTCGAAGTCCACCAGGAACCGCCGAGACCTTCTGCCCTCACTTAAATTGGTGACAGATCGCCATAGCGATCATCGAGGTTCGGATTCGTACCGGAGTGTCGGATTGTAGGAAGTTCCCGACCTGCGGGCCCACATCGTTCCCCGGGAAAGACACTTCGACAACAAGAATTTTTGGGGGTTCAGATGCGGTTGACACCAGCAAGATCGAACCGCTGACTTCCTCGTTTGCGAGGTTCGATCCCGGTCCAAATCGTTCCCAGCTCTCGCCAACTCGTTGATTTGGTTAGGGAGTCGGGCGGGACCCAATTGCTGATTATTCGTCCCTGGGCCAGATTCCCGTCTGATTGTTCCCACGGGTCTTCTTATTGTTCCCAGATTTTCTATCTAAGTTGTTGATTGGATTGGTGGAGCTGGGCGGGTTCGAACCGCCGGCCTCCTCGTTGCGAAATCGCTTCGCAACGCACTTTCAATAAGTTAGCACATCTTTTAAGTGCACAAAAGGGCGCAAAACAACCCTTAAAAATCGTTATTGTGTCTTTATTGTTCCCTTATTGCGTCCACGCTGGCACGCGAATTCAACGCGGCACGGACGGTACCTCAGCGTGGTTACGGAGGAATGATTGAGGTCAACCTATGGCAATGATCTTCATCGTTGGCGGGACGGACAACCCATAGAACTCGCATTCGCATTAAGAAAGGATGACTTTGATAGTCCTCGCCACGGAACAGTTCCCATTTGGTCAGGATGTCCGTAGAGCCGACGCCCGGTCAAGCGTTTGCGGAAGTTAGGTCTTCAAGTTGCGATAACCCGACTTTACGGGAACTGCGGCGATTGGTGAAGAGAAGCCGTTTTTCAAGACCAATCAGATATCGGTCGCTGAAACGGCACTGAATGAGTGCTTTGACCTGTTGTCGCCAGATGAGATATTGGGGCGCGGCAATCGCCCTTATGGGCTAAGACCGATTATCGGGCTGGCCGCCAGCACGAGATGAGGCGTGCACGAGCGGAACTCGTGTCACTGTGCCATAGCGTAACCGGAGCCATGTCTCTACGAGCGCGAGGTTGGTAAGCCAGCAAAGCCATGCAATCGCCCGGTAAGACGGCGCAGGAGAAAGACCCATTACCGCAGATATTGGCAACATGATGCGGAGCGAAATTGCTGCGGCTGCGAGGGCGTAGCTTCTCAACATCCAGCGACGATGCAGATCAAACCGGAGCTTGATTGCCCAACGGAGGGCGATGGCTGTGGTGAGAAGCCAAACGATGTCTAGCGTCAGGAAGCCCGCTCCCGAAATAGGACCGAAGCCTGCGTGGAGGGTCAAGGGTAACGCGAAGGCAGCTCCGAGTGCCACTGTGCCGATATACAACCAACCGAGGCGCCCATGCAACGTTGGCCAGCGGCGCCGGAAAGTATCGAGGAATTGAAACGGCCCCACCAAGAGTGCGATGCCCGCAAATGCGGCATGGCCCGTAAGCGCGATGCGATGCAGCTTGAAGTTCGGTAATTGCGCGGGGAACGGAACTCGGGGCAATAGATAGCGCATCGCGAGAATGCAATTGACGAGCGCGAGAAACAACAGCACGCCCCAACCGGTTTTCATCAGCAGTCTTCTCATGTCTAAAACTTATCCCCGTCTATGACCATGCGCGACTCAATCACGCGGCCAACGTATTGGGCCTTGACATGGTGACATTCCCCGCGCGGCCTATTCGTCCCCGGTCTGCGCGGCTCATGAGAAACTCGGCGAACATCAAGCATGCCCCTATCGCAGCCAGATTGTATACAGCAGCGCCCCATGTTGGCTGACTGTGCAGCCGGCTGAATATAGGGGGCACCTCGACGAGAAGTTCAAACAGGAACAGCATCAATGCAAGAAGTCTGGCGGCCAGCACATCCATCTTCCCGGAGCAGATCGCACATCCTGCCAGGATGAAGGCGATTCCCGTCAGCGCCGCCCAGAAATATCCGAACGGCATCCAGTGAGGGACGATGGTTGCGAAGACCCGAATGCCGATAAGGTGAAATATGCCGAAGATGACGGGAGGAAGTCCGAGCATCCAACGCGCGGCGATAACTGTTCTCCTTTGCAACTGGGAATCCGGTGGGGCGGTGAAGACGTAAATGATTGCGGCCGGAGCGACCAGCATCAATTGTTGCGCCAGCCCGAACGTGACGCCTAATAGGACGTCGATTCGCCAGCCAAGCGAATGAACCCCGGCGTAGTACCGAGCAAGCCAAAGTCCCGCAAAGATCAAATAAGCAATGCCGGATGCCGCCGCGCCAATCCTTACGCTGTACCGCCACAAAGTTGCAAGACCCGATGCAACCAGCCATGCGCCTGCAATGGAGGCCAGTACGTGTTCACCAGCCAGCGTTTTGCTCACGGCCTGAATGGGCTGGTGAGAGGCGTCAAATGAACCCCACGCGATGTTCAAAATGCCGGTAAGAACTGTACCTAAGCCGTAAAACCAAATTCCAACGTTCATCTCTCGATCTCCGATGCGTTCCTCGACCAGAAGCCAGAGCTCAATGGCCACACATGCGCTTCTCTATTTCAAACTGATAATATGGCACCATTGGTTCATCGAATAGAGCCATTTTATAGAATGTCATTGGACCATTGAAATGTCGAAAACCATCAGCTCGTTCGAACTCACTCTCAAGATTCGGTCGCGCCATCAGACCTTAACCAGCTGGCTGTACGGTGAACTATGCTCTGCCATTCTCGATGGCCGGCTCGCGCCAGGCGCCAGGCTGCCAGCGTCGAGAGATTTCGCCAGCCTGTACCAACTTTCCCGCGGGACAGTCGTCAGCGTTCTGGAGCGTCTACAAGACGAGGGGTACATCACCTCTCGCGTTGGTTTCGGTACATGGGTCAATCGTGTGGAATCACCCCGGCCAGCGCGCCATGCAACCACTACGCCCGCATACATTCGTCGCGTCATCGCCACAAACAAACCGCCGCAACCGTGGATTGATCAGGCTTTTGTTGAGAGCCCCCGCCCTTTTCGCATCGGGGTTCCTGCCATCAATGAATTTCCATCTGAAGTTTGGGGCCGTATTGCAGCGGGCCGGGCCCGGAATTTCAGGTCATGGCTCAAGAAAGAGGCTGATCGGCGCGGGTATCAGCCGTTGCGCAGCGCCATCGCCGAGTATCTGCGTACGTCGCGTGGGGTGCGATGCACTGCGGAACAAATCGTCGTAGTTTCCGGAATACAACAGGCACTCGATCTGTTGGCGCGGCTGCTCTTGAAAAAAGGCGACTCGATATGGATGGAAGATCCTGGATATTTTGGAGCCCGGATCGCGTTCGAGAATGTCGGAGCCAGGATGATTGCTGTACCGGTAAATGACGAAGGACTTTCTGTTCTTGCCGGAACGAAGCTCTGCCCGGACGGGAAGGGAGTCTACGTAACGCCGGCTCACCAATTTCCACTCGGAGTAACGATGTCGCTCGAGCGGCGGATGGCGCTTCTTAGCTGGGCCGCACGCGCTGGCGCGTTTGTTATCGAAGATGACTATGACAGTGAATATAGGTTCGAGGGACCGCCCGTGCCCGCTCTCCAAAGCCTCGATAATCACTCAAGCGTTATCTTCGTCGGATCGTTCAGCAAAACGCTTTTCCCGGCCTTGCGCGTGGGCTACGTGGTATTACCCTCGCCATTGGTAGACCCCTTCGTGGCCCTTCGTTACCGAACCGACTTCCGGAATTCATCCTTTGACCAGGCGGTGCTTTGCGACTTCATCGTGGACGGGCATTTGGCGCGACATCTTCGGAGGATGCGGATTCTGTATGCGGAGCGTCTCGAAATACTAAAGGAAGGGGCCAGGCAACACCTGGGTGGGCTGCTTGAGATCTCCAACGTCAGGGCCGGCCTCTACACGATCGGGTATCTCAAGAATGGTATGTCGTCACGACAGGCGGAGAAGTTGGCCGCGGCCCAGGGTCTTGAGGTAATCGCCGTCGATCGATGCACGCTCAGACGTCCTGATCCAAATGCCTTGCTCCTCGGCTTTGGCGGCTTCGACAAGGTTGCAATACAGCAAGGCCTCATTCGACTCGCAAAGGCATTGAGCTAGCCAGACCTCGGGACATGAGACCAGTTCTCTCAACGAATGCCAACTCGCGAATTCGAGGAGGTTGCCGGAAACGCGCACCGGCCAGTCGCAACAATTGAGGACAGGTTCTCAAGTCAACGGCTTATGGGTACTTGTGTTGGCGTCGGCGCGACCGCCGATTCGAGCCAAAAAAACTAAAAGCTGCGCAAGAGAAGCTTTTTCGCGCTCACTAGCACTCTCTCCCGCATCGCGGGCTCTGGCATCATCCGCGCGATTTCAATTGCCCCGACCATCGTTGAAAAGATAGAAAAGAAAGCGCTCTCTTTGTCGGCAGTTCGCCGGCCGGGCATAAACGGAATCATGCGACTCCTGTATATCTTCAGTTCCTCAAAGATTCGCGACTTCATCGCCTTGTCCGTCCTTGCGAGTTCGGGCGCAAGGGCCGGCAATGGGCATCCGTACTCGATCTGGTCGCAATATTCCAGGCTCAGATAGGTTTTCACGATCACCTTCCACGCCGCCTCAGGTTCGGATTGTGCGCCAGCTTGTGCGAGGCGGTCGGCTATTTCCTTGAATGCCGCGCTCAGCGATTCCATGAGCAACTCTTCCTTGCTTCCGAAATGCTTGTAAAAACCTCCGTGGGTCAGGCCGCAATCCCGCATCATGGACGAAACCGCGGCGCCGGTCATGCCTTCGCGACGAATGCGGCGCGAGGCATCTTTCACAATCTGCTGATGGATGTCGGCTTTGTGTTCGGGCGGGTAACGCATGGCTCATTATAGGATGCCGGCAATCATCCCACGGAGGATTCGCCGCCTTGAGCTTGCGACAGAAATTCTGAATCCATAGGATGATTGATATAATCCTATGCGAGCAGGAGGCCAAATGTCCCCGCAAATTATCTTTCTAGTACATCTGGTTCTTGGTTATGTCGCCTGCCTGCTTTGTTTCAGCGTGTATGTTCTTCCCAGACTCAGGTCGATGAAACGGATGGCAGCGCAACGCGTCATCGCTACTGTGCATAGCTTTCGCTTCTTCGGGCTTGTTTTTCTTCTTCCAGGCGTCGTCGGCCGCCATCTGCCTGCCGGGTTTGCCACATTCGCCGCCTATGGTGACTTCGCAACCGGAGTTCTCGCCCTGTTGGCCCTTCTCACGGTCAGAATACGTCCGCTGTTTTGGCTCTTCGTCATCGCGTTCAATCTCGCGGGGACGACCGACATCCTCCTTGCCTACAACCACGCCATCAAGTTCGGCCTTCCAGCGGTCGCGGGACAACTGGGCGCGGCCTACCCGATCCCGATCCTCTACGTACCCATGTTGATGCTTACGCACTTCATCGCTCTCTATTGGCTGGTCCGCCCTCGGCCCAGCGCAGCTCCCGTTTTCACTGGCAGTACGGCCGACCAATGCCGCATTTCCTAAAGGAGAAGAACAATGTCTGAACCTATACTCATCACCGGCGCGGCTGGTGGATCACAAGGCTCCACGGGCCGGCGAATAACATCCCTCCTGCTGGAAAAAGGTATTCCTGTGCGTGCTTTCGTGCATACGCTGGATGCAAGGTCCGAGGCTCTCCGGGAACTCGGTGCGGAGGTCGTGCAAGGAGATCTCTTGGATCGGGATTCCGTCAGCATTTCTCTCGAAGGGATAAAGCGCGCTTACTTTACCTACTCTGTATCGGATGGTCTGCTGGAAGCTACAACCATCTTTGCTATGGAAGCACGCGAAGCAGGGACCGAACTCGTCGTCAACAATTCGCAGCTCCAGGGCGCGCGCAAAGCGCCGAGCTTTCGCAACACGCAGCATGGACTCGCGGATCGCATCTTCGATTGGGCGAAAGTCGGAGCGGTTCATATGCACGCCCCGCCATACTACGAAAACGTACGGGCACTGATAAGAAGGAGTGTCGCCGAACAGGACACAGTGTTCCTGCCCTGGGGCGACGGCAGCGCCACAATCTCGCTGGTAGGTGGAGAAGATGTGTCTCGTATGGCGGCCACCCTGCTGGCATCGCCAGAGATGCCTTCCGCAAGCGCGTACGATCTTGTCGCTGCAACACCCACGGTGAGAGAAATCGTCGACACACTGAGCTCCGTGCTTAAGCGTCCGATACGATATGTCAATATTACGGACGAGCAGTGGATTGAGGCCATGAGAAGTCACATCAATCCGCACGCGCTCGATCACCTGTCGCATCTCTGGCAATACTTTCGATCAACCGAAAGACGAAGCGAAGAGCCCCGCGCCGTTACAGATACGATTCCGGCCATAACCGGAAGCCGCGCGCAGACTCTGGAAGAGTTCTTTCGAGTCAATGCAAAAGAATTTGGATGTGTGCCGGGTAATTCTTGATGACGATTGGGACGATGTCACATCTTCGCTTCCAATGGCACGGTAGATGATGGAGATTGGACCGGGCGATCGAGATGGGTCTTCAATACGATGGTGGTTTCTGTACTCTCAATGCCGGGAACGCTCCGTAGCATCTCGGTCAGGTCCATCAAATCACTTGGATGACCTACGCGCACCTTCAACAGTAGGCTAAGAGCGCCCGCCACAGATTGACATGTCTCGATCGCGGGAATGGAAGCCAGATACTTGACGATCTCGGCGCATGGCAAGGAAGCTCTGATACCAATTAATGCTTCTACGTTCAGACCCAGGGTAGCGCGCGCGTCTGCTCCTTCTTCCGAATCTCGGCCAGGCCATCGTTCTCGATATAGGCATGCTCGCCATCCGTAACCGCGACAACGGTTACTTCCGCGTCCATCGCCCGCAACGTTGCGATCAACCCTCCGACGGCCAGCGTTTCATCATCCGGATGTGGCACAACCACAATCGTCGGCTTGCCTTCTGGCACCCATAAAGGTGTGCCGTCTAGCCGGTTTGCCCACTCTTTTTCGCTGACCAAGGGAACGACCATACCGAGATGTCAGATGCAGGATTTGTCATGAGAGCATGCCTTTCGCTCTGCCGTAAATTCGGTTCGTCCGATTCATGACATAAATGGCACTGGTCGCGCGAAGCAACTCTTTGATGACCGGTTGCTGTCCATATACCCAGAGATCAGGATTGCACGGTGTCCTGTTGCACGCTCCATCCCACTGCAAGAGAGATACCCATATGAATTCTAAAAAACGGATTTCGCGTCGCGAGCTCGTCTCCAATCTAGGTGCGGGCATGGCTGGCGCTGCCCTCACCGCCGCGGTTCCCGCCGCTTCGGCGCAATCGCCGCGCAACTCGACGGCCGCACCCTTCGTCGATCCCACCACGAAATATCCTAGGCCTCCCTATCCCGGCCAGTCCCAGCCATGGCCGGGCCTCGCCAGCAAGATGGATCCCCGTCCCGATCATGGCGAGACAAGCTATAAGGGCTCTGGTCGTTTAATGGGTCGAAAGGCGCTCATCACCGGTGGAGATTCCGGCATGGGCCGCGCGGCGGCCATTGCCTATGCGCGCGAAGGTGCGGATGTGGTCATCAGCTACTACCCCACCGAAGAGCCCGACGCTCGTGAGGTGATCCAACTTATCCAGGCCACCGGTCGGAAGGGCATCCCTATTCCAGGCGACCTCCGCGAAGAGCAATACTGCAAAAATCTGGTCGAGAAAGCGGCTGCAGCACTTGGCGGCCTCGACATCGTCGTTTCGAACGCCGGCCGCCAGCAGCAATGTGAGGACATCCTGCAACTTACAACCGAAGCCTTTGACGCGACGATGAAGACCAACATCTATGCGCCGTTCTGGATCATCAAAGCCGCGCTTCCACACCTGCAACCCGGATCGTGCATTATCGCAACCACTTCTGAGCAAGCGTACGATCCAGCAAAAAACTTATACGACTACGCTCAGACCAAGGCCGCAACCATGAACTATGTGAAGTCTCTTGGCAAGCAGTTCGGTCCCAAAGGGATCCGCGTTAACGGAGTCGCGCCAGGCCCTATCTGGACACCTCTTCAGGTCTCCGGAGGTGCCACCCAGAACCACCTGATTCACTTTGGCCAGGAGTATCCATTGGGTCGCGCCGCGCAACCTGCAGAACTCGCCAGCATCTACGTGCAACTTGCGGCGAACGATGCCAGCTACACCACAGGCAACATATACGGCGCTGGCGGGGGAATGGGCCAGCCGTAACTCCACCTGCTTGGGCGCGAATACAAACCGAGAGAAAGGACTGGGGATAAACAGAGAGGGCGGCTCATTGAGTCGCCCTTTTCGTTTCTCCGGGACAATCGGTCGGATTTAGGCCTTCGCCGTCTTCTTCGATTTGTGGCCGTTCCCGTTGGCGGCTTTTGAGTGGCCGTTAGAAGCGGTACCGTTGCCTTTGGCGCCAGGTTTGTTCGTGCTGGGGTGGGTCTGGCTAAGGGCTTCTGCGAAGGGTGAGGTGACCGCTTTCTTTCCTGCGTCCTGACGCCCGCGATCTTCCTGACCTTCGGTGCCCTCGATATCGTTGACGGAAAGGCCGGGGCCTTCATTCATCTGTGACTCAACTGGATGGAGGCCAAAGGAGGTCTGCCAGGGGCCGCGCGAGTCGGTGTCGCCCTCGTCGCCATCGCCGGTGGACGCGTTGAAGTATTCGTCGACAATGCCCGGAGTGGGCTTGAGGAAACCAATGGAGAAGGCGGGTTTTTCCATGCTTTCAAGGGCAGCGGTGAATGCCTTGAGATGGGTGATCTCGCGGGTCATGAGGAACTGGAGGGTGTCGATGGTGCCGGGATCGTCGGTGTGGTCGATGAGGCGTTCGTAGACTATTTTGGCGCGGGCTTCGGCGGCGATGTTGCTTCGTAAGTCAACGTCCAGCTCGCCAGTGATCTTGAGGTAGTCGGCGGTCCAGGCATCGCCCACGGAGTTGTAGAGGCTGACACCACCACCGCCGGCGATGGTGACGAGGGGATCGGCTTCGGCTGCCTCGCGGTTGGTCTTGAGGTCTTTAAGGTGCATGCGGATCAGTGCGCCGACGACCTCAAGATGGCTAAGCTCTTCGGTGCCGATGTCGAGGAGAAGATCACGGCGAGCTAGGTCGTCGACGCAGTTCCAACCCTGGATGGTGTATTGCATGGCGGCGGCAAGTTCGCCGTTGGCTCCGCCGAATTGTTCGAGGAGGAGGTTGCCGAACTTGGCGTCGGGTGTGCCGACGTTGACGGTGAACATGAGTTTTTTGATGTGGTGATACATGGGGGCCTCGGGATTCGGTTTTCGTCGTGCGTTGCGTTGACGTAGCCGTGAGGCAGGCGAGTAATCGTGCAGGAGTGCTGGTAGGTATGATGCTTAAAGATGACCGATGCGTCATGCAGCGGTAACAGTAAGCGAGTGGACGTTGAGAATGAAGCGATGGATCGCGGCTGGCTGGATCGTTTGTGTGGGTTGCATGGTCGGGCAGGCGACGCAGCCTTCGGCGCAGAGTGCGACAACTACTCCCGGGGCGACGGTGGGGCATGGGGCGCAGGCTCCGGATGCGGTGAAGGTGCCGACAAAGGATGATTTGTTGCGTGGCGGATATGGGCCGTATCGCGCGAATAACGATTTGCTGTACTACCACCTGAATCTGCGGGTCGATCCGGTGGCGGAGTCGATCTCAGGGAGCAATACGATCCGGTTTCGCATGCTGCGCGATGGGCAGCGGATTCAATTGGAGCTGACGCCGGCGCTGACTATCGACAGCATCAAGATGGGTGGCGCAGAGCTAACGTACACGCGTGAGGAGCGGACGCTGTATGTTTCGCTGGGCAAGGTGTTGCGTAAGGGGGCGGTGGCTGAGGTGGTGGTGGCTTACTCGGGCAAGCCGGTGAAGCAGGGACGATTCGGGTGCTTTTCCTTCGATAAGGATAAAGAAGGCAAGCCGTGGATTACGACGGCGTGCGAGGGCGAAGGCGCAAGCGTCTGGTGGCCGAATAAGGATCAGTGGCGCGATGAACCGCAGGATGGGATGGAGATCGATGTTGCGGTGCCGAATGGATTGATGGATGTATCGAATGGAAGGCTCGCGGGCAGCAAGGATTTAGGAGATGGATATGCGCAGTGGAAGTGGGTGGTGCATTATCCGATCAATAATTACGACGTCGCGCTGAATATCGGGAACTATCAGCATTTTTCCGACAAGCACGGAGAAACTACGCTTGACTACTATGCTTTGCCGGAAGACCTGGATAAGGCGAAGAAGCAGTTTGCGCAGGTTCCGCGGATGCTGGATGCCTATGAGCATTATTTCGGGGAATATCCGTTCGATAAGGATGGATATAAGTTGATTGAGGTTCCTTATGCGGGAATGGAGCATCAGTCGGCTGTAGCTTATGGGAACCATTTTGAAAATGGATACTATGGACGCGACTGGACGGGGGTGGGGATCAGCCCGAAGTTCGATTTCATCATCATTCATGAGAGTGGGCATGAGTGGTTTGGAAATTCGATTACGGCGCAGGATGTTTCCGATATGTGGATCCACGAAGGGTGGACTACCTATATGGAGGCGCTTTACGTCGAATACCGGTGGGGTAAGGCGGATGCACTGCGGTATGTGAATGGGTTGAAGCCAAAGGTCCACAACCAGATTCCGATTATTACTGCACATGGGACAAATGCTGAACCGCCGCAGGATCAGTACTTCAAGGGTGCGTTGATGATCAACACGCTGTGCAGTGTGATCGATGACGATGCGAAGTGGTTTGCCGATATCCATGACTTCTATCAACACTTCAAGTATCAGAACATCATGACGGAAGATGTGGTGCGGTGGTGGAATGAACGAGCGGGCATGGATC